>Ga0116227_10001972_pt1 | contig 46841 bp, 38 predicted proteins | sample S1TSphgellanicum_FD_89693 | JGI IMG/M metagenome (GOLD analysis project Ga0116227, IMG submission 89693) | Host-associated microbial communities from peat moss isolated from Minnesota, USA - S1T2_Fb - Sphagnum magellanicum MG | ecosystem: Host-associated > Plants > Peat moss > Unclassified... | reverse complement strand
TTCGGTTTCTCGACTCTCTACACCCCCAAGGGGTCTGCCGAGCATCGTTTCTTAGCCAAACCGCCTGGACTTCATTTGCAAATCCTGAGCAGATCTATTGCCGGCCTGGCAGTGCTACGATCGTCGCCGGCGGCCGGCCACTTCGTTCAATGGCAGTACTCACAGTTACGCACTCCATAACCCTTACGCAGAATGTCGCCGACACCCTAACCTAAATCAGCTTGTCACGAACTGACATGAGGAGATTATTTCATGCGTGTTTCACGCTTGCGCCATTCGCGCAGCAACTCGGCGGCGCTCGCGGCCCTTGTAGCAAACCCCGTCAACGCTGCAAAGGAGAATGCTCGTGCGCTACTTTAGAAGTCTCGTGTATTGCTGCACCGGGGCCGCTACGATCACGCTCGCTGGATGCATGGGGGGCGGCGGTATGGCAACGCCGTCCACCGGCGGAGCCGTTCAACAAGACAGTGTAAGTATGCGCACTATATCGGGGCTAGGTCCTGCCGATGTGCTTCGCAGAGCGTTCACCCTTCCCACCGTGCAGGGCTCGCGCAAGCCGGAAAAGGGGTTCGTGGACACGGTGGCCCTTGCGAAACAGCCGACAAAGATTGCGGTCACAGTTGGTGGCAATGTCGTCAATATCTACGACCGTGCCGGTAATCAACTCGCGCAACTTACCGGCTTCAGCGGAGCAACCGGCTTGGCGAGCGACACGAAGGGAGACCTCTACGTCGCCGATGCCTTCAACCAACGCGTGCAAATTTATGGCCCTGGCTTCCAGGGCCCGCCAATAACACTTAGCACCCCGGGCTATTATCCATTCGCTGTCGCTAGTTTCGAAAACGGAAAAATCGTCGCCGCTTGCAACCAGAAGTCCGACCTCTCAGTGACCAATGTTGAATTCTTCACTGACGGTCAGTTGACAAATGCAATTTCAAATCCAAATGTGACGTTCATTTATAATTGCGCCTTTGACGCGGTTGGAAATCTGTATACTGAAATGGAAGGCCCGAAGTTTCTCGCTCGCGTCGGCGAAATCGTTGGAGGAGCGCAAGGTAATACACTTTCTTTTCTTACGACGTCCAATAAGCTCTACACTCCCGGTGGCATCCAAGTGACAACCGATGGACATATTGCGGTCGGGGATAGCTCCGGCTGCGCCGAGATTTGCTTTGAGTACAACGCAGTTTACACGTATAGTCCCCCAGTTGGCGGATCGCTTGGAAGCCCCATATCCAAGACAGTGTTGAAGGGTGCGGCTTATCCCGAATCTTTCGCATTCACAAGAAACATGGCAAGTTTATATACAGCCGACGAATACAACGGTGAAGCTGAGGAGTATGCTTACCCCGCGGGCGGGAAGCCACGATCGACGATCAATGTGGACTGTTGTGCGTATGGCATCGCCGTCATTCCGTCACAGTAATCGCGGCGAAACGATGAGTAGCGGTAAGTTGCGCGACGGGGCTCAGACCCTATACCCGCGCATTGGTCCCAAGCGGCATCGAAGCCGCGCCGGTGTCGGATAGCGATTCTGAATCGGACCTGTTAAATAGGCTTTATTCGTCGTCGCGATGCCGAAGTAGTCGGTGCCGGAGTAGATCGGAGCGGGCGGCTCGGTTTCGAACGGCCGAGAATCACCCGCGGGATCGGCTCCAGCGCTACCCGCCGAATGATAATAGGCCTTGCCGTACACATCGATCGTTCCGTCTGCGTTGGTGAGGAGCGCGGCGGCCGGCGCCGAGACCGGAACAGCGCCGGACTTCGTCGATACCGTTTCGTCGGCGAAGAAGAATTTCCGCGGCGACCCAAGAGGTGTATTGCGGCGGACAGAGCCATCGCGGGACAGGGTCTAAGTCGGCACCGGCCCTACATGCGCCCGGGCGTCATCGGGCCTTTTTTCGGCTATTGGCGAATAGGGGCGCAACTCTTCGCGGTGATCGCGGAGATAGTTTAGCAGGCGCCGCCGCGTCTCTACACCGCGCGCGCCATCGTTTAGCCTTGATAATCCGAGTCCGCCGTCTTCAAAGGTTTCATCTTGGACTTTCTCATAGATCGCGCGAAAGCGCTTCTTGATGGTCGAGAGCGAGGCTCCAGTGGTTCTTGCGATTGACTCGTCGGTGAGGCCGTCGAGAGCTAGTTCCAGTGCCTCTTGCTCGAGAACGGTGAAGCCGAACCTCGGCACGGAGAAGGACAGAAATAGCATCGCCAGCGGTAGTCCGGCGGGTTTCGCTACGGCGTCTTGGCGCGTGGCGAGCCAGACCCAGGGCGCCTTGTCGGCCGGGATTCCCGCGGCTTGCAGTTGTGCGGCCGTATAGGCGAGCACGCGAAAGCCGAGTGCCTCGCCCATCTGCTTTCCATCCCGCTCTGCGTTTGGAGAGAAGATCTCGTTCGTGTAGCTTCGGAGATTCCAAGCAGTAAGATACTTGCGGGCCATTTCGTAGGTCGTTGCGCGCAGTCGCTCGACGATCTCGTCGTAACGCAACTCGTAGCCGTGATGGCACCCTACAAGATTTACTCCCGCGCTTGCGTTCGCTTGGGCGACTTCTGCCCTGCTGAGGAACGGCCGGCCACCGGCGTTCAATTCCTCCGCCATTTGGAGTCCAATTCGGGGGCTGGCAAGCCTGTGGTAGCGATCGGCACGCTCGTCGGAGACGAAGGCCGTCGCACCGAACCACAATACTTCCGAAGGTGATTTCGCATTCGTGATGATCGTTGGGGGTACACCGGTTCTTTCGACGATGAGCTTAGACCACAGCCTCCCAACAGACGCAAGTTGGTCCGGCGTGTAAAGAAAACGGTCCGTAGTCAACGACAGACACTGGGGGATATCGGATTCGACCATCTCTCGCAGTAAGAATTCTATGACACGACTCCGCTTCGACACCATAAGATACTGTCGTTTTGTAGACCGGGCTGCTAAGTATCTACGGCCATTTCTTGCTAAGTCGTTTGCTGCCTATAACATTTGGAAAAAGGTGCTCGGCCAAAGCGCGTTTGCGAATCCCCGAACGGAACGGGCGATACCGCCGGCGCCTCCATCGATGCCCGGCACACCCATCCATTTATCTGCAGTTTGTACTTATTGGTGTTTTCAATTCTCGCGGCGCATAGCGATCCGGCTACGGCGCCTCTATGCCCGGCTTTTCCACGGACTCACACGATGCGGTCGCTAATTCGAAAGCCGCCCGCTTCCAAGCAATCGAATGCAGCAGAGTAAGGGAGGACCGACCTCTGTCGGGTAGAGAGAGTCCCCCTCTGAACCCGGCGAGGTTAAGCTCGTAAGCTCAGGTTATCCGCCCTTTTCCGGTTCCCAATTATCCCCCATAGGCCCCAGCGTGCGCGGTGGCAATGGGGACCTCATCGCAGCGGCGATCTGCGCCGGCTTCCTCTTCTTGCGGTCGTAGGCCAGCCTACGTTTCGGCGGCTGCGGTCATTGACGACCGCCTCACTCTAGATGGCGGCCGTTTACACCAAAAGATACTGTCGCTTCTTAGAAGGCACTACTAGTATTCTCGAAGTCGACCAATGCAGATCGGTCGATTCACGTGCACCCTATTCATCCGCGGTTTATCCATTAGGAGTAGCGGCGGATATACACGCACACTTAGGCACGCGGGCAGACACGCGGTGCGCTTTGCGTGCTCGAGTGTGTTTGCAAACCGCAGTTCGAGATTACTTACGCAACGACTCTCGCCCCCAAAGCAGTTTGTACGCTCAGCCAGTGCGGCAATTCCCGGCTCTCCCACGAGAACGCTACAGCGAATAGGGGACGAGTATGCCTAACTTCCAGGTCAGGCCGCTCGGAGCGGCGTTTGTTCTTATCTGCACGAACTTCACGCCGGCGGCAGAAGCATCAGCGGCGGCAAATCCCGCTGCCAAAGCGTATGGGCACCGTGCCGCACGTGATGTCATGTACGTAGCCGACAGATCTCCGATCGATCGAGACACGGCGATGTCGGCTTCCCGATTCGTGCGGCGCGTGGACCCTGCCCTCGTCCAGACGGTTCTGGAAACGTTCGGCCGTCCGATGCAAGCCGGCGCGGGGCCGTGTTGGCAACGGCTCTCCGCACGGATCGTTCCGCGCCCGTCACGCGAGGCACGTCGGGCAACGGGCACCGGCTCCGCGTGAGGGGTCGGAGGTGCAGCATAATGCAGGATGAAACGCAGCAGTCTCTTTCACGCCGTCAGGCGGAGATCGCGAATCTGGTCGTGGCCGGGAAGACAAGCCGGAAGATCGCCGAGGCGTTGTCCTTGAGCCCGCGGACGGTCGAGCATCATCTCGAGGCGATCTTCAACAAACTGGGCGTCGGATCGCGAGTCGAACTCGTGACAGCGTTGCTTAGAGGTCCGTCGCAGAAACCAGAGCGGCAAGGCCGTGCCGGTCCGAGTCCCCTCCTTGGGCGGGTTCGATGGAAGCGGCGCTCTGCCGGCGCCGCTTACCCCGGTAGTTTTACCCATGCGGCTCTGCATGAGGTCGGCGTACCATCGGAGAGCGATTCGGATTGACGTTCGCATCGTCGGTGACCGTCGGTGGTCGCTGGTCTTTCCGTAGATTTGGAGGATGCCGGATGTCACGTTTTCCATTTCTTGGCGCGGCGTTCGTCGCAAGTGCGCTCATCGCGACAGCGCCGGCCGAGGCGCTCTTTCCCATCCGGGGATTGCTACGTGCACCAGCCCCTCTGCGCCCGGCCGCCGAATCGATGCGGGTCGAAAAGATTTTGTATACCTTCCCCGGCGGTTCGGGGGGGATAGCCCCAGTTGGCGGCCTGGTAAGAGATGCCGCCGGCGCGCTCTACGGAATCACCCAAAGCGGTGGTAAGTATGGGAAAGGCGTCGTCTTCATGGTGACCCCGCCGCCCGCTGGTAAAACGGCGTGGACGGAGAAGGACATCTACGATTTCGACGCTCCAAACGGAATTAGCGGCCCCTCTTACAGCGGGTTGACTCGCGATTCATCCGGTTCGCTTTACGGGGTAACATACAAAGGCGGCGCGGGACAACGTTCTGGAGTTGCGTTCCGGCTTTCGCCGCCTCCGGCCGGACAGACGACATGGACCGCAACGACGCTACACGCCTTCGGAGCCAAAGGCGACGGAGCGTATCCGTTTGGTAACCCGTCCATCGGCGATGGCGCGCTGCTTGGGACAACGCAATACGGCGGTGCCGTCGGTGCCGGGACGGTGTTCGCGCTGACGCCGCCCACCGGGCAGGGTCCCTGGACCGAAACCGTCGCGCACTCGTTCACTGGCCTCGATGGTGAAAGTCCGAGCGGCGGGGTGATCGCTAATGCGAGTGGCGAAGTTTTTGGGACGGCGTTCTACGGCGGTTCAGGCTCCAGTTCCGGCTGTATCAATTTTAGTTGCGGAACGGTCTACGAATTGACTCCGCCCGCCGGAAGCGGCCCCTGGAGCTTTACGTTGCTGCATTCATTTGCCGGTCCGGATGGGGCCAATCCAACCGCCCCATTACTTTCGAGACCGAGCGGCACGCTCTTCGGCACGACGGAAGCGGGTGGCGTCATGGGCCCGAACTGTAACTATAATTCGGCCGGCTGCGGCGTCGTCTTCGAGCTGACTCCGCCGCCGGCCGGCAAAACAAATTGGACGGAATCCGTCGTGTACGCCTTCGCCGGCGGCACGGACGGCGATAATCCAGACGCATCGGGCGTCATCGCAGATTCGCACGGTGTCTTGTATGGAACGACGCTGGTGGGCGGTAGCAGTTGCAACAACGGCGTGGGCTGCGGCGTCGCCTACGAGTTGGTGCCGCCCGCGCCGGGCAAGACGCAGTGGACCGAATCCGCGATCCACATCTTTGGGAGCGGTTCGGACGGTCAAATGCCGGACGGCGGACTCGTTATGGCTCCGGATGGAGCACTTTACGGCGAAACGAGCGCCGGGGGTGCGAAGAACGATGGGATCATCTACGAACTGAAATAGGCACGGTGGCATCTATGCGCTAAATCCGACGTGGAAGGCGCTATAGCCTTACGCGTTTCAAATGCGTGACCAGAGCAAACGCGCCCCCAGATGTACGACAAAACGCGCCGGCTCGGCGGCTCTCCCTTGAGGCCTGCGAACTCACCTCGCGCGCCGTCACCCTTTCGGTCGCCGTTTGAGGGGAACAAGAAAGGCCCGTTCAACACGAGCCTTTCAGAAACATGGAGGTATGCGGATTCGAACCGCAGACCCTCTGCATGCCATGCAGATGCTCTACCAACTGAGCTATACCCCCAGGGACCGCGGGCACGCGGCGACCTTCCGGGATTCGTACCCGCATGGCCGGGACCTTTTGAACCGATAGAATGACAGTGCGTACTCTTGCGGCGGACGCGACCGGACGAGGCGACCGCGTCGCCGTCGTCGGCGGCGGCTTGCTCGGCATGACGCTCGCGCTGCGCCTCGCCGAACGCGGGTCCGCCGTAACGCTGATCGAGGCGGCGCCGGAGCTCGGCGGGCTCGCGGCGCCCTGGACGCTCGGCGACGTCACTTGGGATCGTCACTACCACGTGACGCTGTTTTCGGACACACATCTTCGTGCGCTCCTGCGCGAACTCGATCTCGAGCGCGAGATCGTTTGGACGAGCGTCGGCACCGGGTTCTTCACGGGCGGGCGCTTCCACCCGATGAACGGGGCGCTCGATTTTCTGCGGTTTCCGGCCGTCGGGCTCGTCGACAAGCTGCGGCTCGGGCTGACGATCGCGCTTGCCTCGCGCATCGCGGACCCGTTGCCGCTCGAAGAGGTCACGGTCGAGGCCTGGCTTACGAAGTGGTCCGGCCGGACCACCTTCGAGCGTATCTGGCGCCCGCTCTTGCGCGCGAAGCTCGGAGAACGCTATCGTGACGCCTCGGCGGCCTTCATTTGGGCGATCATCGTCCGCCTCTACGCCGCGCGGCGCGCGGGACTCGGGGCGGAGCGCTTCGGTTACGTGCCGGGCGGCTACGCGCGCGTGATCGCCGCGCTGTCCGCGAAGCTCGCGGTCGCGGGCGTGAGCGTGCAGACCGGCACGCGGGTCGAGCGCGTCGGGCGCACCGATGTCGCCTCGCCCGGGGACCCGCTCACACTCACGTTCGGCGGCGATGCTCCGCCCGAAGTGCGGACCTTCGGCCGCGTCGTGCTGACCGTACCGGCCCCGCTCGCGAGCCTGCTGGCCCCGGGTCTGAATCCCGACGAACGCGAACGGCTCGCCTCGAAAGTCTACGGTGGTATCGTGTGCGCGTCGCTCCTGCTCGACGCGCCGCTCGGCCCGTATTACGTCACGAACCTGACCGACGATTGGGTACCCTTCACCGGAGTGATCGACATGTCGAACGTCGTCGACCGTTCGGCCTGGAACGGTAAGGCACTGATTTATCTGCCGAAGTACGTGCGGCCCGACGATCCACTCTTCGAAGCGAGCGATGCGGAAATCGAGGACTCGTTCCTCGGCGCGCTCGAACGCATGTACGCGGGCTTTTCGAGATCGAACGTGAGCGCGTTCCGTATCTCGCGCGTGCGCTACGTCTTCCCGATCGCGACGCTCGGCTATTCGCGCGCGCTACCCGCGATCGAAACCTCGGTTCCGGGCCTCTACACGCTCAATTCCGCGCACATCGTCAACGGCACGCTCAACGTCAACGAGACCCTCGCGCTCGTCGAGCGCGGCCTCGCGGCGATGGGCGCCTCGGAACTCGCGCACTGAAACCGCTAGCGAGCCTCTCGCTCGATCTCGACAACGAATGGGCGTATCTCAAGACGCACGGCGACCCGGCCTGGGACGCGTTCCCGTCGTACCTCGACGTCGTCGTGCCGCGCTTCTTAAGGATCCTCGACGGCTTACAACAAAGGATCACGGTCTTCGTCGTCGGTCAGGATGCCGCGCTGCCGAAGAACGCGGCGGCGCTGCGCTCGATCGCGACGGCGGGACACGAAATCGGGAACCACTCCTTCCATCACGAACCGTGGCTGCAACGGTACACGACCGAACAAATCGAAGCGGAGATCGGTTCGGCCACCGACGCGATCCTCGATGCCACGGGCGTCCGGCCCGTCGGCTTCCGCGGACCCGGGTTCACGCTCTCCGGCCCGACGCTCGAAGCGCTCGCGCGCCGCGATTACCGCTACGACTGCTCGACGTTCCCCACATACATCGGCCCGCTCGCGCGCGCGTACTATTTCATGACCGCGAAGCTCACGCCCGAAGAGCGCGAGCAGCGCAAGGCGCTCTTCGGCAGCATAAGCGAAGGACGCCGCCCGCTCTCCCAATACCAATGGGACCTCGGCGGCGGACGGTCGCTGCTCGAGATCCCGGTCACGACGTTCCCGGTCCTCAAGATTCCGATCCACTTCAGCTACGTGCTGTACGCGGCTATGAAAGCACCGTGGCTCGCGATCCCCTATTTTCGCAGCGCCCTGCTCGCCTGCCGCGCGCTCGGGATCGCGCCGTCGCTGCTCTTGCACCCCCTCGATTTTCTCGACGGCGACGACGTGGCCACCCTCGCCTTCTTTCCGGCGATGCAGATGCCGCGCGCGCGAAAACTCGACGTCTTGACGCGGGCGCTGCGCGTGTACCGCGAACTCTTCGACGTGGTCGCGGTGGGCGAGCACGCCGCGGCGATCGAACGCTCGGGCGTTACGCGCAGCCTCGTCTTTACGAGCTGAACCGCCCGTGGTAGCCTTGCGTCTGCGAAGGCCGCCGGGCAGTCGCGCGCCGGGTGGCGTGAGGAAAGTCCGGGCTTCACAGGGCAGCGTGCAGGATAACGTCCTGTCGGGGTAACTCGAAGGAAAGTGCCACAGAAACAAACCGCGGTGCGAGCCGCAAGGGTGAAATCGTGAGGTAAGAGCTCACGGGGTTCCGCGGTGACGCGGGCCCGGGTAAACCCCACGCGAAGCAAGATCGCTCGACACGTCCTCCGGGACCGGACGGCCCGTCCGAACGAGCCACATCGCAACGAGGCGCGCGGCGACGCGCGTCCCAGATAGATGGCTGCCGCCGCGCAAGCGGTACAGAATCCGGCTTATAGGCGACCTTCGCAACTCCTCGGGGCCCGAGCCGGGTCATCGAGGGAAACAACGACGTCCCGCACTTCGGGACCGCTACGGGAGAAAACGAAGACGGTGAGCGCTCACTTCAACAAGGACATGACGGTCGAAAACGCGTTCAAGACGCATGCCGGCGCGCGTCGCGTGTTCGCGAAGTTCCATCTCGGCGGCTGCTCGAACTGTGCCATTAGCGAGACGGAGACGATCGAGCAGGTCAGCGAAGGCTACGGAATTCCGCTTCCGATGCTGATGGACGAACTCGAAGCGCTCTACGCGAGCGGCGGGCTCAATGTGGGCGACAAGGTGCGCCTGCCCGACGAGATCCGCTCGAAGATTCCGCAGCTCGCGAACGTCCCGGAGACGGGCGATGTCAAGAGCGTCGAAGCCGGCGCGTACACCGTGGAATTCGGGGACGTCCGGCTGCAAGGGCTCGCCGAAGACTTCATCAAGGTCGAAACCGCAGGCGCCGCAGCCTAGTCGCCGGGTCCGCTCAGGCGGGCCGCCCTCAGAGCAGCTTCCGGTCGACGAAGCTTTCGTCGGTGCCGTGCCAGTGGGTCACGGTCGTCTCGCCCGCCTTCCAGCACAGAAAGACCGGCCGCCCGTTGCGTAGCGCGGGGAAGTCGAGGAGGCCGAGGTCGATGTCCTTGAGCACGCAGCCGTACGCTTCCACCCGGCTGATGATGCGGACGACCTCGGCTTTGAGTTCCGTACACCGGCGCGTCTCGCCGCGACGCTCGGCAGTTGAAGCGCCGGCGCGGCCGCCGGCTTTCCGCAGTGCCGGGTCCTGCTCGAGCAACTTGATGGCGAGCTCGCGACGCTTCGTCCACAGCTCGTCGATCAGCGGCGCGAGAACGGGGATGAGGGCGTTGGCTTTTTCGGGCGAAAAGAAACTCATGCGCGCGCACTCCGGCGTCGAATGGTGACGTTTGCTCGGTTCGTGGTCGTAACGGGATTATCCGGGGCGGGGAAGAGCCAGGCAATGAAGTCCTTCGAAGACCTCGGGTTTTACTGCGTCGACAATCTGCCACCCGCCTTGACGATCGACCTCGTTACGCTGGCCGAACGCGCGGGGATCGCACACGTGGCGCTCTCACTCGACGTTCGTGTCCACGGGCCCTTCGGCGAAGCCGAGGCCGCGCTTGCCGAACTCGCGTCGCGCACGGCGCACGATGTCCTGTTTCTCGAGGCGGCCGATGAGGCGATCGTGCGCCGCTATAGCGAAACGCGGCGACGCCACCCTTCGGACGGACCGCAACAGCTCGGACTGAACGAGGCGATCGCTCGCGAGCGCGCGGAACTCGCGCCCTTGCGCGCGCGCGCGACGCTCGTCTGGGACACGACGCATCTGACGCAGTCGACGTTGAAGCGGCGCATCGTCGCCGCGTTTGCGAGCGACCTCGCGAAGGCGCCGCTCGCCGTGCGGATCGTCGCGTTTGGTTTCAAACACGGCATTCCGATGGACGCGGATCTCGTCTTCGACGTGCGCTTCTTCGAAAACCCGAATTACGTGCCCGAGCTCAAGGACCAGACGGGGTGCGACCCGGGCGTCGTCGATTTCATGGAGGGTTTGCCGGAAACCGAACCGTTTCTCGCGCATCTCTTCGGGACGATCGACTATCTCGTGCCGTTGTACGTCGCCGAAGGAAAATCTCGCTTGACGATCGCGATCGGTTGCACGGGCGGGCGCCATCGCTCGGTCTACGTCGCGAATCGTCTCGCGGCGCATCTCGCGGAACGGCACGCCGCGATCGTCGTTTCGACGGATTACCGGGAGCTCGCGGCCGTATGACCTCGGGTCTCGTTCGCTTCGCGCGCTGGTTCTATCCCGGGCTCGGCGTCAAACGCTGGATTCTCCTCGGCCTGCTCGGCGTCGCGCTCGCCGTCAACGGCGTCGCACGTTGGTTCACTGCCGAAGGATCGAATTGGCACGTCAACGAGATCGTCGACAGCGCGCTTTCGGACCTCGGCATTCCGCTCGGCGCGTTGCCGTATCTCTTTGCGGGCGTCGGAGTCGTCTTGATCTTCCTGGGGATCGCACTGCCGATCCGTTCGATCGTGGTCGCCGTGGCGCCGACGTCCAAGGACCACATCGTCGAGGCGCTGCTCGACCGGCGCCTGAGCAGCGGCTACAAGGTCGTCGCGATCGGCGGCGGGACCGGGCTCTCGACGTTGCTGCGCGGCCTCAAACGTTCGACGGCGAACTTGACGGCGGTCGTCACCGTCACGGACGACGGCGGCAGCTCCGGCAGGCTGCAGAAAGAACTCGGGATCTTGCCGCCGGGCGACATCCGCAACTGTCTCGTGGCGCTGGCCGACGACGAGGCGCTCGTCACCGACCTTTTCCAATATCGCTTCAGCGAGGGCGAAGGTCTGACCGGACATTCGTTCGGGAATCTGTTCCTCGCCGCGATGTCGGGCATCACGGGGAACTTCGATACGGCGATCAAGGAATCGAGCCGCGTGCTCAATATCAAGGGTCGCGTGCTGCCCTCGACGCTCGAGACGGTCCGCTTGTGCGCGACACTCGTGGACGGGCGGGTGGTCCGCGGGGAAACGAACATCTCGCGTTCGCGCGAACCGATCGCCAGACTCTTTCTCGAACCGGCCGGCGCTCAACCGCTGCGCGAAGTGCTGGATGCGATCGCGGGCGCCGATGCGATCGTCCTCGGTCCGGGCAGCCTGTATACGTCGGTGTTGCCGAACTTTCTCGTGGAGGGGATCGCGCGCGCGGTCGCCGAGTCGGCCGGGTTGAAAATCTACATCTGCAACGTGATGACGCAACCGGGCGAGACCGACGCATTCACCGCTGCCTCGCACGTGCGGGCGCTCCTGATGCAGACGGGGCAGCGCGTCTGCGACACGGTGATCGTGAACGACGAACCGCCGCGCCGTTTGCTCGAGGCGTACGCCGAGGAGGGTCAGGCGCCGGTGGTGTCCGACCGCGCCGCGCTCGCGGCGCTGGGCGTGCGCGTCGTCGGCGCCAACGTGATTTCCGAAACCGAAACCGTGCGCCACGATCCGCAACGCCTGGCCGAAGTCGTGCTCAAATTGATCGACGAGCACGTCGCACAGCGCTCCTCGTACGTGCGACTGAGCGCTCCGCTCGCCACGCGCGGCACCGCGCGGGAAACGGCCACCAAACGCGAGCGCGAAGCCGCTAAGTAGACGGCGCGCGTGACGCTCTCACCCTGCTCCGATCAGGCGTGCCGTTCGTTCGGCGGCGCGTTCGAGCAGGGCGGCTGCTTGGGCGCTCGCGGCGGGGAGGTCGAGTGGGGCGTCCACGATCGGAACGGCGACGATGCCGCGCGCCGCGAGTGCCCGTTCCGCAGCCTCGTCCACGCGGCCGGCGAACGCGACCGTGCGCGCACCGGCGACGGCGGCGAGGGCACCGACGCCCGCGACGGTCTTTCCGGCGAGGGTCTGGCCGTCGATCGCGCCTTCGCCCGTGAAGCACCAGGCCGCGTCGCGGAGCGCCTCGTGCAGGCCGCGCAGTTCCGCGACGAGCTCGACGCCCGGCCGGGTGGTGGCGCCAAGGTACGCGCGCAAGCCGAACCCGAGACCGCCTGCGGCGCCGGTCCCGCGCTCCTCGCGTACGTCGACGCCGAGCGCGTCGGCGGTACGGTCGGCGAAGCCCGCGAGCGCGCGTTCGAGCGCGTCGAGGTCGGAGGAACTCGCACCCTTTTGCGGGCCGAACACCTGCGTCGCGCCGCGGGGGCCGAGCAGCGGGTTGTCGACGTCGGCCGCGATCTCGAACCGGGTGGCCCGGATGCGCGGGTCGAGGCCGCCCGGGTGGATTCGCGCGAGCCGTGCGAGGGCGGCCCCGCCGGGTTCGAGCACGCGACCATCCGCGTCGTGGAGCCCCACGCCGAGCGCCGCGAGCATCCCGGCGCCGCCGTCGTTCGTAGCGCTGCCGCCGATCGCGACAACGATCCGGCGGGCGCCGCGATCGAGCGCCGCGCGGATCAGTTCGCCCGTGCCGAACGTCGTGGCCCGCAGCGGGTCGCGCCGCGCGGGGGGCACGAGCGCGAGGCCGGACGCCGCCGCCATCTCGACGATGGCCGTCGCCTCGCCGGCGGAGTAGGCGAACGTCGCGTCCACGCGTTCGCCGTGCGGGCCGCAAACCGTGCACGCGACGCGCGCCCAGCCGCTCTCGACGAACGCGTCCACCGTGCCTTCGCCGCCGTCCGCCATCGGGATCCGCACGATCTCGCGGTCCGGCCAGACACGCCCGAGCCCGCGACCGATCGCGTCCGCCGCGGCGCCTGCCGTGAGGCTCCCCTTGAATTTGTCGGGCGCGACGACGACCCGCCCCGCGCCTGCGTCAGCTGCTATGTTGCAGGACGATCGCGATCGAGCGCTGTTCGCCCGGCTGCAACGGCGGCGCATTGTCGACCGGCGCCGGCGCCGTGAACCCGGCCGGCGTCTGCGAGATGCCGTAATCGAAGAGACCCGCCGGCACGTTCGCAATGCGGAAGCGGCCGTCGGCATCGGTCGTTGCGAATTGCACGGCGTTGACGACCACGACGGCGTCCGAGATGCCCTTGCCGGTCGTCGCGTCGGTCACCGTGCCGGAGATCGTCGCGTAGTTGCCCTGCGGCGGAATCGGCGAACCGCATGCGCCGAGCACGGAGGCCACGAAAGCGAACATGACGAGCCGCACGACGTTCATTGCGCCGCTCGCTTTCAGTTAGGCGGCGACGACGCCCTCTTCGCGATCTTGCCGGTCCATGCTCGCGGCTTTCTCTTCCACGAGCCAATGATTGGCGGCATCGCGGCGCGTTTCGTCGACGCGTTCGCGCAACCAGCCGAGGATCTCGTCGTCCGTGCGCCGGGTCGCTAGCGCCTCGTCGAACTGTCGTGCCGAGATGCCCCAGCGCTCGAACACGCCTTTGTCCATCGGACACGGATAGATGTAGTCGTGAATCGTGCCGTCGGCCGCGGCGCGTGCCTTGTCGAAGACGCGAGCGAGCCACAGGTAACCGCCGATCGACTCGCGACCGCGCCGGGGGAAAGCCATACCGCTTCGAAAATCCGTTGCCATATCCGCACAAACAGCGGTTTTCCCGCCCGGGATTCACATGGCGAACGGAACGCCTTCCGCGACCGCCGAACTTCAGGTGCATGACCGTCCGAGAAGCCGCCCCTGCCGCCGCGTCGTATTTCGAGAATGCGCTCGACGCCGTCGGGCGCACCCCCTTGGTCCGCCTCCAGCGGGTCGTTGACGACGCCGCTTGCCTAGTGCTCGCGAAGGTCGAATACGTGAATCCGGGCGGCAGCGTGAAGGATCGGCCGGCCGTGGCGATGATCCGCGAGGCCGAGGAATTGGGGTTGCTCAAGCCGGGCGCCACGATCGTCGAGGCGACGAGCGGCAACACGGGGACCGGCCTTGCGATGGCCGCCGCGATCCGCGGCTACCGCTGCATCCTCGTGATGCCGGACAAGATGTCGAAGGAAAAGATCGACCTCTTGCGCGCCTACGGCGCCGAGGTCGTCGTCACGCCGACGGCCGTTGCGAGCGATTCGCCCGAGTCGTATTACGGCGTCGCGACCCGGCTCGTGGCGGAAATCCCGGGCGCGTTCATGCCCAATCAGTGGCACAACCACTCGAATCCCGACGCGCACTATCATTCGACCGGCCCCGAGATCTGGGAACAGACCGCGGGCACCGTTACCCACTTCGTGTCCGGCGTCGGGACGGGCGGGACGATTTCCGGGACCGCGCGCTTTCTCAAGGAGCGCAATCGCGCGATCCACGTGGTCGGGGCCGACCCGGAAGGCTCGATCTACTCCGGCGACACGCCGAAGTCGTACGCGGTCGAGGGGATCGGCATGTCGTACTTGCCGGAAACCGTCGACATGCGCGTGATCGACGAGATGACCCGGGTATCCGATCGCGAGTCGTTCCTGATGGCGCGCCGCATCGCCCGCGAGGAAGGCCTCCTGGTGGGCGGTTCGTCCGGCACGGCCGCGGTCGCCGCCGTACGGCTCGCGAAAACGCTGCCGAAAGAGGCCGTGCTCGTCGTGATGTTTCCGGATTCCGGACGCGGCTATATGTCGAAGATCTTCAACGACGAATGGATGATCGCGAACGGCTTCCTCGCCGAAGACAAGCGGGCGGCGACCGTGGGTGACGTCTTGCGCAGCAAAGAACCGCTGCCGCCGATGATCACGGTTCAGGACGACGACGTCGTGAAGAACGCGCTCGACCTGCTGCGCCGCTATGAGATCTCGCAGATGCCGGTGCTGCACGGCGACGCGATCGTCGGCAGCATCAACGACGTCGCGGTCATGCAATCGGTGTTCGACCGCTCGGATCTCTTGCATCAGCCGGTGCGCGCGGTGATGGGCCGCCCGTTTCCCGCGCTCGAAACGAGCGTGGAAATCGATCGCGCGTACAAGCTGCTCACGCTCGCGAACTCGGCCATCCTCGTGACCGACGGCGCGCAGCCGATCGGCGTCCTCACGCGCCAAGACATCATCAGCTATTTGTCGACGAATGTCTAAGTTCAGCACGCGCGCCATTCACGCGGGCCAAGCGGCGGACCCCGCGACGGGCGCGACGATCGTTCCGATCTACGAAACCTCGACGTTCACGCAGAAGGCGGTCGGCGAACACCAGGGCTTCGACTACAGCCGGACGGTCAACCCGACGCGCAACGCCCTGCAAACGCAGTTGGCCGCGCTCGAGGATGCGCGTTTCTGCAGCGCGTTCGCAAGCGGGATGGCGGCGACGTCGGCCGTGACGAATCTGCTCTCGGCGGGCGATCACGTGGTGGTCGGCGACGATCTCTACGGCGGCACCTACCGGCTCTTCACCCGCGTGCTCGCGCGCTACGGCATCCGCTTTACGTTCGTCGACATGGCGGATCTCGCTGCGACGCGCGCCGCGCTCGAGCCGGCAACGAAATTGATCTGGGCGGAGACGCCGACGAATCCGCTCCTGACCTTGGTCGACATCGCGGGCGTCGCCGCGTTCAAACCGGCGGGCTGCGTCCTCGCGGTCGACAACACGTTCGCATCGCCCTATTTTCAATCGCCGCTCGCACTCGGCGCCGATATCGTCGTGCACTCGACGACCAAATACATCGGGGGCCATAGCGACGCGGTCGGCGGCGCGGCGATCACGAACGACGCGGCGCTCGCCGAAGCGATCGCCTTCCATCAAAACGCCGTGGGCGGCGTGCCGGGTCCCTTCGATGCGTGGTTGACGATGCGGGGCGCGAAGACGCTCGCCGTGCGCATGCGCGAGCACGCGCGCAACGCCCAGGCGGTCGCCGAGTTCTTGGCCGCGCGAGACGACGTCGAGCGCGTCTTCTATCCCGGCCTTGCGTCGCACCCGCAGCACGAACTGGCGAAGCGGCAGATGAGCGGCTTCGGCGGCATGGTGTCGTTCGCACTGCGCGGCGACGGCGCACGCGCCTTCGCGTTCGCGAAGGCGACGAAGCTCTTCAGTCTCGCGGAGAGCTTGGGCGGCGTCGAGTCGCTCGTGAGTATTCCCGCGCGGATGACGCACGGTTCGATTCCGCCCGAGGAACGCGCGCGGCGCGGCATCACGGATTCGCTCGTCCGCCTCTCGGTCGGCATCGAAGACGCGGGCGACCTCCTCGACGACCTCCGCACCGCCCTCGACGCAACCCCCGCACGAGTCCTCGCCGCCGGATAAGCCCCGATCCACCTTTCGACAAGCTCAGACATTGTCGATCGTGGACGCGGCTACGGACGGTGCTTTGGGTAGACGACGACGTAGAGCGTGGAGAGCGCAGCCTTCGCAACGTTTGCGTCGAGGCCCGCCGCGCCGCTGTACTGCACGATGATGCTACGCGTGCCGTCGCAGACGAGATACTCGTAGCGCTCCGTGAACTGACCGGCGGTCGCGCCGGCGCTGACTTTGAGATAGTAGGCGGGCATGCCGTTCGCGAGGGTCGTCTTCTTGTTCTCGACGATAAACGTGTCGCCGCCCTTGCGCTCCTCGGCCGCGTGCGCGGTGTCGAACTGGTCGACGAGCCCGTCGAAACGCGCGACCAGGATCGTGATCACGCGCTGGTCGGTCCGGCCGCGGTGATAGGTGAAGGCGGCCACGGGCGTCGGTCCGTCGCTATCGTCGGAACCCGTCGGGTCGGCCGGAGCGGGGAGGTCGACCTTCTCGAAATCGGCGGGCGCCGTGAAATGCATGCCCGCGTCGTCGTACGCGGGCGGATCCGCGGACGCTGCGATGGGACGAGCGATCGTGACGATCGCGGCGAGCGCGACGATGCGCGAGAACGAGCGGATCACCCAGCCTCCAATACCCGGCCGAGCGCGGGCAACGAAACGGCATAACGATAACCGACATTGCGGTGGTCGTCGTCGAACTCTTCGTGACGGACGTCGAGTCCCATCTCGCGCAGCCGGTCCGCAACGATGCGCGCGCCGACGTCGAGGGCGTATTCGTCCCGCCGGCCGCAGTCGAGATACCGTAAGCGCAAGCGCGCGAGCGCGGGCCCGAAGTCCACGCAAACCTCCGCCGGGTCGAACGCAAGCCAGCGCCCGAAGACGTCCTCCCGCAAGGCGCCCGTGCGTGCATCGAACGGCAAGTCGAAATCGAACGCCTCCGCGGAGCGAGGCGAATAGGCCGCGGCCTGCCCGAGCAGCATGATCGCGTGCATCTCGCCCGGCGACCGTTTCGGTTTGGCTTCGAACGCCTCGACGAAGGCGCGCGGATCGTGCGCGTGCGCCTCGAGGAGGCGGCGGGTCTGCGCGAATTCACCGATGTAGGCGCCGCGAAAGTTTGCGTCCCCGCTATGCGAGGCGAACGCGCAAAAGATTCCGGGATGTCGCATCGCGAGGTGCATCGCGCCGAACCCGCCCGACGATTTGCCCACGACCGCGCGGCCGCCCTCGGAGGGGATGGTCGGGTACGCGGCATCGACGAACGCGACCGTGTCGCGCACCACGTGCGTCGCGTACGCGCCGCTGCCGATCGAATCGACGTACTGCGAGCCGCCCAGACGATTGTTGCCGTCGACCAGGACGAGCAGCACCGGCGGCATCGCGCGCTCGCGCACGAGCCGGTCGGCCCACTGCACCACGTTGGTCTCCCACGGGCGCGCGGAGACGAGCGCGGCGACGTCGCCCGTGTAACCGTGCAGCACGTAGATCGCGCCGTAGCGCCGCGACCCGTGCGGATCGAAACCCGGCGGCGTGTAGACCGCGAGCGGCCGCGTCGCCGGATCGCCGAGCGCGTTCCCGCGCAGCGCCGGCGATTCCGCGAAATGGATGCGGACGTCGCCCGCGAGTCCGAGAAGCCGTCCGAGGTCCGTCGTCGCCATGCGCCCGATGTACTCGACGGAGGTCGGCGCTCCCGTCGCGCGATACGAGGCACGCATGATTCGCGGCATCGACTTGCGCGGGGCGGTTGCGGTCAACGTCATCACGATGATCGGCATCGGACCGCTGATCACGATTCCGCTCGTGCTCGCGAACCTCCACGGCAGCACGGCGCTCTGGGCCTGGATCGTCGGCGCGGCGATCGCGCTGTGCGACGGGCTGGTCTACGCCGAACTCGGCTCGCTCTATCCGAGCAGCGGCAGCACGTACGTCTTCGTGCGTGAAGCGTTCGGCGCGCATCGCTGGGGACGTCTTTTCGCATTCCTGTTCGCATGGCAATTCGTCCTGACGGCGCCGCTCACGATTGCGACCGGTTATATCGGTTTCGCGCACTACGCCGGCTATTTTTGGGCGCCGCTCGCACGGGACGCGCTGCGGCAAGGCATCGTCGCAGCCGCCCTCGGCATCCTCACGCTCGTGCTGCTCTATCGGCCGATCCGGGTGGTTGGGGCGATCGGCGTCGGGCTCGCGGGCGTCGCCGTCGCGACCCTCGGGGCGCTGGTCGTGGCCGCGGTCGCGCACGGCCGCCTCGGCATAGCCGCGGACGGCGATCCGCACGCGCCGCTCGCCGCGGCACTCGCGGCCGGCCTCGGCCCGTCGCTCGTGATCGCGCTGTACGATTATGCGGGGTACGGTCAGGCGTGCGCGATCGGCGACGAAGTGCGCGATCCGGCGCACACGCTGCCGCGCTCGGTCGTCATCTCCGTCCTCGTGGTCGCGGCACTCTACGTGGCCACGCAAATCGGCGTGCTCGCGGTGATTCCGTGGCGCGAACTCGTTCCCGCGACGCCGAACGGCCCGATGCCCGACCTCGCGAACTACGTCGCGTCGAGCGTCGTCGAGCGCGTGTGGGGCGCGTGGCCCGCGCGGATCGTCACGGTCGCCGTGCTCGCGACCGCCTTCGCGTCGACGTACGGCGGATTGCTCGGCGCGTCGCGCGTGCCGTACGCGGCGGCACTCGACGGCGTCTTCTTCCGCATCTTCGCGCGGCTCCACCCGCGCGGCCGCTTCCCGACCGTGTCGCTGGTGGTGCTCGGGTTGATCGCGTTGCCCGCGTGCTTCTTGCCGCTCGGCGACGTGATCAACGCGCTGACCGCCGGCATCGTGATCGTGCAGAGCCTCGCGCAGATCGTCGCGCTCGCGCTTCTACGCGCGCGGGGCGTGCGCGCGCCGTACCGCATGTGGCTGTATCCGGTACCCGCGCTCGTCGCGTTCGCAGGCTGGGTCGCGATCTTTTTTTCGTCAGGCACCAAAGCGATTGCGTACGGTCTCGGTTCGCTCGCGGCGGGCGTGCTCGTCTATCTGTGGCGCGCGAGGCGCGCCGCGGACTGGCCGTTTCTCGCGAAGGCGGCCGGCACGGCGGCGGGAATCGCATTCGTTGCAGCGGGGCTCGCGCTCGGCACGGCGCCGCGGGAAGCTGGAGCGGCATCGTGGGGACACGCCGCAATCGTCGTCCGCGACGGGCAGCCGACCTTCGAGGTCGACGGCGCGCCGTTCTTCGTGTACGGCGCGGCTTTTTTCTACGAACGTCTCCCGCGCGACATGTGGCGCGATTCGATGGCGGCGCTCAAGGCGACGGGCATCAATACGCTCGATCTCTACGTGCCGTGGAATTGGCACGAACTCGCCGACGGCGATTTCGATTTCGACGGCCGCACGAGTCCGCGCCGCGATCTCGACGAGGTTTTGCGGCTCGCGCGCGCGTTCGACTTCAAGCTGATCGTGCGGCCCGGTCCCGTCATCCGAAACGAATGGCGCAACGGCGGCTATCCCGCGTGGCTGCTCGCGCGACCCGAATACGGAATGCCGCTTCACGATCTGCTCGAAGGCCGCTACCCGCCGACCGCGACGCTGCAAAACGCCCGTTCCGACGACGCCGCGGCCGAATGGATGCGCAACGCGACGCACTTGACCTACGCGAAGCGATGGCTCGAACGCGTCCTGCGCGAGTGCGCGCCGGACGCCGATCGTATCGTCGCGGTCGCGCTCGACGACGATCAAGGCGCGTACATCGACAATCAGACGTATCCCGCGCCGCATTTCCAGGCGTACATCGCTTGGTTACGCGATACGGTTCACGGCGTGACGGGCGCCGCCGAACCGACGTTCATCAACACCTATCAGATGAAGGTCACGTCGTCGTCGCCCGTGTGGGCGATGGGAAACTGGTACCAGAGCGACGCGTACGCGCTCGGCGAGCACGATCGTGCGCAGCTGGAGTTCTCGACGGGCCTGTTGCACACGCGGCCGGGCCAGCCGATGATGGCGAGCGAATTCCAGGCGGGTTGGCTCGAAGGGCCCGGTGACGTGCGGCCGCGTCCGGCCGATCCGAGCAACACGTCCCTCGCGCTCGGGACGATGATCGGCATGGGCGTGCGCGGCGTCGTCAATTTTCCGGCGCAAGATACGCTTTATCCCGCCGGTTGGGAAGCGCCGTTCGCGAACGCGTTCTACGCCTGGGACGCGGCGCTCTCGCTCGACGCGACCGCGACGCCGCGCGACGGACCGACGGCCGCGTACGGCGCGCTCGTCGCCGCGTACGGGCCGGAACTCGCGGCGTCGCGCGTGCGCTACGATGCGGCGATCGTCTATGCCGGCGCGAGCGTCGCGCCGGACCGCGCGACGAACGCGTTCTTCGCGAGCGTCGAAGAGCAGACGATTCTCGCGCAGCGCGCCTGCCGCGACGCCGGGCTCGTCTGCGCGCTCGTCGATCCGAGTGCGAGCGCTGCGAGCGACCTCGCGCGCTATCCGGTGCTCGTCGTGCCGCTGCCCGCGGGTTTCGGTGAGAGCGACGAACGACCGGCCGTACGCGCCGTCCTCGCCGCGTACGTCGCGCGCGGCGGCATCGTGCTGCGCGACGTTTCGGACGCCGCGCTCGCGCGCGCCTTCTTCGCGAGCGGCCGGCGGGCGGCTGTGGAAGGCGTGCGCGACGCGACCTTCGCGGAAGACGCCACGCACCGGCTCGACGGATTTCTGACCGTTACGAATTACGACGCGACCGAGCGCGTCGTGCCGACGGCGAGCGTGGCGCTCGGTTCGGGCGCGCGCGAAACGTTGCCGCGCTTCGTGGTTCCCGCGCACGCTGCGATCGTCGTGCCGGTCGGGGTTCGCTACGCGGCGTTCGGCGTGCGGCACGCCGCGGGTGACGACGGTCTCGCGTTCACCGATTGTATGGGACCGTTGCATCTTGCCGCCGGCATCGCCGCGTCGACGCCCGGTTGCACCGCGCACGTTCGCATCGGGGGGCGTAGCGCGGAACTGCACGGGGACGCGGCGCTCCGGGCAACCATCGCGTTCGGCGCCGCGGAGGACGACGGCGCTGCCTCGGCCCCGGCCGGCCCCGCGAAGCGGGCGGGATCTCCGATCGTGCCGATCCGTAGCGACGCGGCGCTGCCGGGCGCGGCGTTCCGCACGGTCGCGCCGGGAAGCGCGCTTGCGTATGAGGCCGATGTGTTCCGCGACGGCTCGCGCGCGGTCGTACTCGACAACGGGCTCGTGCGCCTCATCGTCGCCGCGGATGCCGGCGCGCGCGCGTTCGCTTTCGAAGACGACGCGACGCAGCGCAACGTCTTCACGTCGGTCGGCGGGTTGCGCGACGACGTCGCCGTCGAGCCGCCGCTCTCCGCGACGGACCGCATCGCCAAGTACACGCACCAATTTCCGGCGGGGACGTTCAACCGCCTCTACGATGCGCGCATCGCCGCGGCCGGCGACGTCGCGTGCGCGACCTTCGCCGGCAGTGCGCCCGACGTGGTGCCGAACGGGGCGGACTTCCGGCGCGACGTCTGTCTGCCGCCCGGCGCTCGCGCGTTCGCGGTTCGCGCGACGTCGGACTTCGGCGGCGCGGCGGCGACGGATCCGCAACGCGCGGTTTCGGTCACGTCGCTCTCGGTCGGCAACGGATCGGATATGACGACGCGCCGCGTGCTCGTGCCCGCGGACGTCCCGTTCTCCGCGAATGCAACGGTGCGCGTGACCGCGGGACACGCGCTTGCCTTCTACGACACCGCGTCGCACGAACTCGCGATCGTTGCCTGGCGTGCGGGCGACGTCGAAGATGCCGCCGTGCTCGAGCAGCAGTTCTCGCTCGTGGCGCGCTTGACGCTCGCGCGCGCGCGGCCGGCCCAGCTTCGCTTCGGGTACGAGGCGGCGGACGACGTCGCTGCGGCGCGGGCGCTCCTCGCCCGGGCCGATCGCGCCGCCCAGCAGCCCGCGAGCTTCCCCCAAGCGCAGGGCAGCCGGTAGGCTGCGCGAAAAACGGCGTGCGCGGGGAAGTGGCGGAACGGTCTACGCGATCGCCTCAAAAGCGATTGAGCTTACGCTCTTGTGGGTTCGAATCCCACCTTCCCTAAGATCGGGGCGCCCTTCGACAAGCTCAGGGTGACAAAGCCCCGCGACGGCCCCGGCCCGCACTCGCGGGCCCATTGAGCGCCCTTCGACAAGCTCACGGTGACATGGCCTCGATGATGCCGGCTTGGAGGCCTCTTGAACGGAACTCGCTGGGTTGACTGAGACGACATTTAGTTTTGGGGCTGGGGCGTTGCGCGGCGAGGTGCGGGTTGCGGGCGATAAGTCGATTTCGCATCGGGCCTTGATGATTGCGGGGGTGGCGGCGGGGACGTCGCGGGTGTCGGGGGTCAATCGGGGGGCCGACGTGCTGGCGACGCGGGATGCGGTGGCGGCGCTTGGGGCCGGGGTGGACGATCGGGGGGAGACGATCGTCGTGACGGGCGGGACGCTGCGGGATCCGGCGGGGACCATCGACGCTCGCAATTCGGGGACGACGACGCGGCTGTTGATGGGGTTGTGCGCGGGGCACGGCGTGACGGCGCGCTTCGACGGCGACGAATCGCTGCGCCGGCGACCGATGGAGCGCGTCGCGCGTCCGTTGCGCGCGATGGGCGCGGAGGTGACCACGACCGCGGGACGCCTGCCCGCGCTCGTGCGCGGCATCCTGTCGCCGCCGGGCGGCGAGTTTGCGCTGGAAATCCCATCCGCGCAGGTGAAATCGGCGATCCTCCTCGCGCATCTCGCGGCGACGGCCACGGTCCGCATCACGGGCGATAGCCGCTCGCGCGATCATACGGAGCGCATGTTGCGCCGGTTCGGGCGCACGATACGCTTCGACGGGTCGACGATCGAACTGGAGCCCGGCCGTCTGGTCGCCGCGGACGTACGGGTGCCGGGCGACCTCTCGGGCGCTGCCTTCTTCCTCGTCGCGGCGGCGATCGCGCCGGGGAGCGACCTCACCGTCCGGGATGCCGGCGTCAACGTTACCCGCACGGGCGTGCTCGACGCGCTACGCGCGATGGGCGCCGATCTTACGGTAACGAACGAACGCGAGCTCGACGGCGAGCCCGTCGCCGACGTGCGCGTGCGTTACCGCCCGCTGCGGGCTGCAACGCTGGACGGGGAACTCGTGGTGCGCGCGATCGACGAGATCACGATCCTCGCCGTCGCCGCCGCGCATGCGGAGGGCATCACGCAGATCCGCGATGCGGCCGACCTCCGCGGCAAAGAGTCGGATCGGCTCGCGACGATCACCGAGACGCTACGCGCCTGCGGCGTCGCCGTGGCGGAATATCCGGACGGGCTCGCAATCACCGGCGGCGGGGCTCGCGCGCCGGAACGTGCGCTAAAGACCCACGACGATCACCGCATCGCAATGGCGGTCGCCGCGCTCGCCGCACCCACCGGTCCCCATGCAATCGACGACGCCGCCTGCATCGCCGTCAGCTTCCCCAACTTCATCGAACTCTGGACGACCGCGCAAGCCCCATCTTCGTCACCCTGAGCCGGTCGCAGGGTCAGCTCCCGCCCGACGAGCGAAAATAGCTCCGAACGGCTTTGACCACCGTGCCGGCCATCGTCCGGATCCGGTACCCGGCAGTACCGATTTCGGCTCTCGCACGCTCGGCTCGCGCCAGCATCGCCGGTAGCGTTGCAATGCGATGTTCGGCGAGTTCGATGCGCCGGCTCGCGAGCCGGACGTCGTCCTTGAGCGGGAGGTCGGCATACGCGACGAGCCGCTGCTTCAGGGCGCCGCCCTCGCGCGCCACACGCATGAAGCCGGCGACCACGAGCGCGATCGCGAGCACGAGGCAGCCGGCGAGAAGCAGCAGACCCGCATGTTCCGGAAGCGTCATCGCGGCCGGATCAGGGGCTCACGCAGCCGCGTCGCTCTTCGGGCCTCCGCCGGCCTTGGGCGTCGCATCGCTCTTCGGGGCGGCGTCACTCTTCGCCGACTCCCCCTTCGACTCGGCTTTCGCTTCGCTGCTCGCTTTACGCGAGTCGTTCACGTAGAAACCCGAGCCCTTGAACACGATGCCGGCCGCGTTGAAGAGCCGTTTGAGGGTACCCCCACATTTCGGGCACGCGTCGCTCGGCGTTTCCTTGAAACCGTGCTTGATGTCCGTCACGGTGCCGCAGCGCTCGCATTGATACTCGTAGATCGGCAACCTGTTCTCCCACGTCGTCGGCGTCAAACGTAGCCTTGAGTATACCTTCGGTTAGCACACGGCGTCAACGACTGCTAGCCGGACTCGCTCCCTCAGAAATCGGCTAGGAGCTCGTCGCGCGGCACGTCCTTGAATTCGACGAGACCTTTGAAATGCGCGAGCGAGTCGGCGAGGTCCCGGTCCAGACGGCGTCGCGGTCCCAGCCGATCGATCAGCGCGCCGACGACGCCGCCGTAGGACGGGTAGTCGACGCGAACGACGATCTTCGAGTTCCGGCTCTTGCGCTCGATACGGAAATCGATCCGGCGCCGGAGCGAGAACGCGCCGACCAGCGACACGATGTGACCCTCGAGATATTGATCCACCTCGTACAGGTCTTCTTCATCGCCCGCGAGTTTGCCGCGTATCGCAACCTCGCTTCCCAAACCGAACGGCACCGTCTCGTCGAGCCGGCGCGCCGTCCGCAAACAGGAGAGCCACACCGGCCACTTCTCGACTTCGCAGATCAACGCGAAAGCGGCCTCGGGGCTGCTCGCAAGGTCTTGGCTGCAGTGCAGCGCATTCGGAGAGGGCCGCTCGGCGGAGCCATTGGAAACGACCATGGATCGAACTTCGCCACGAACCCGGGGTCCCCTGGCGAAACCACTACCGGTTGGGGGCGGTCGACAACTTGGGTACTATCTGTGGGACGTCTGTGGAGGCCTGTGGAAAAGTCGCAGTCGGATCGTCAGGCGGCGCTCTGAATGAGCACCGGCCGCAAAAGCTCCTTGAGACGCGCCCGGGCGCGTGAGAGCCGCGAGCGCACGGTTCCGATCGAGATGCCGGTCGCGGCGGCGATCTCTTCGTAGGAGAGGTCGTCGACCTCGCGCATCGCCACGACCGTGCGGAAGGCCTCGGGGAGCGCGTCGATCGCTTTCCAGAATTCCTCGCGCGTCAGCGCGTTGTAACAGGCGAAATACGGATCCTCGCCGTCGTGCCGCACGTTCGTCACGTCGACGAGCGCATTCTGAAGCCGCGCGAGGCGCACGTCGGCGCGCTTGCGCTTCTTATTGTGATCGAAGAAGACGTTGACGGTGATCCGATAGAGCCACGTGTAGAACGACGATTGCCCGCGGAAATGATGCAGGTTACGGAAGATGCGCAAGAAGACTTCCTGCGCGAGGTCTTCGACGTCGCCCGAGGCGACGTTGAGTTGCGCGAGGATGCGCCGGACGTGCTGGTCGTAGGACGACACGAGTTCGTCGAAGGCTTCCCGGCGTCCGGACCGGTAGGCTTCGATCAAGCTCAGGTCGCGCGCGGCGCGCATCTGCTGCTCCGGGTTGACTTTCTTGCGCGTCGGGGGGGCGGCGGTAGACATCGATTCCCTTTCCGGCATCTTGGGGTGTCCGAAGGATATTGTTTCCAAGCGCCCGGGGAATGTGAGGTCGGCTACGTTTGGGGTTCGCCTCCGCGGACGGAACCGGCGCCGACGCCGCGCGCGAACGCGACCAGCGTCGCGATCCCATAACCGAGCGCGTCCTCGTCGAGCCGGAATTGCGGGCTGTGTCCGGGATGCACGGCGCCCTTCGCGACGTTGCGGATGCCGTGCCGGATCAGGAGCCCCGGAGCGCGCTCCGCGAAGTATGCGAAATCCTCGCCGCCCATGGTCGGCGCGGGCGAGAGGACCGGGACGTCGCTGTGAGCGGCCATGTACGCGCGAAACGTGCGAGCGAGCTCGGCATCGTTGACGACCGCCGGATATCCCCACAGCACCTCGAGCCGGCCCGTGGCGCCGTAGGCCGCCGCCGTATGCTCGACGATCCGGCGCGCGCGCCCCTCGAGTTCTTTGCGGATCGCCGGGTTCTGCGTGCGGAACGTACCGGTCATGACCACGCGGTCGGCGATGATGTTGTTCCGATAGCCGCCCGCAATCGTGCCGATCGTCACGACGATCGTTTCGAGCGGGTCCGTTTCCCGCGACGCCAGCGTCTGTAACGCGAGGACCGTTGCGGCCGCGCACGGGATCGCGTCGACCGCCGTGTGGGGCGACGCACCGTGGCCGCCGCGACCTTCGATCGTCACGTGGAACTCGTCGGCCGCCGCGTTGCAGGCGCCCGCGATGAAGCCGACGGTTCCCGTGTCGAGCCGCACGTCGACGTGCAGCATGGCAATCGCGTCGATCTTCGGGTCGTCCATCGCGCCCGCATCGATCATCGGAAGCGCGCCGCCCGGGCCCTCTTCCGCCGGCTGGAAGAGCAGCACGGTATTACCGTGCAGGCTCGCGCGCTCCGTCTGCAAGACGCGAGCCGCGCCGAGGAGCATCGCCGTGTGCGCGTCGTGTCCGCAGGCGTGCATCTTTCCGGAAACTTCGGAGCTGAACGATTCGCCCGAGCGTTCGTCGAGCGGTAAGGCGTCCATGTCGGCGCGCAAACCCGCGACCCGGCCCGCGAGCGCGCCGCGCACGATACCGATGACGCCCGTCTTCGCTACGCGGCGATGCTCGATGCCGAGCGCGTCCAACTCGCGTTCGACGATGCCGGCGGTTCGCTCTTCCTCGAAGCCGAGTTCGGGAAAGCGGTGGATGTCCCGCCGAATGGCGATCGCGCGCTCGGCGACTTCGGGAACGACGTCCCGGATCGTATTCATGCGGCGTCGTTCGAACGGCGAACGCGCCCGTCCCGTCTGAGGACGACGGCGAGCGCTACTGCGAGCGACGAGGCTGCGACGGCGCCCGCGATTGCCGCCGTTCGCGCGGCGGCGATCCGCCGGGCCGGATGCTCGGACGTCGTTTCCACGTAACGTTCGTCGCCGAAGAGCGTGATGCGCGTCTGCCGGACTTGCACGAAAAGCAGGGTTCCCGGCGCTCGGAACAGGCGGAACGCACGGGCGGAGGCCGGGATTTCACGGCGCGCACCATCCGCGAATTTTACGCTCAGTTCGTACCGCCCCGCGGCGCTCGCACTGCCGTTGCCGACGGTGACGATTCCGACGCCGCACCCGCCGCCGCTGCCCGGCGTCGCCGCGATGCCCGCCGCGCACGCGGGATCCGCATCGTAGGTGCGCAGGTCGGCTGCCGCTTGCAGATACGTGATCCCAAGCGGCGCGGCGACGAGGAACCACGTCCCCACCGCCGCGACGCCGAGCCCGAGCCGAAGTCCGGTCAGCTGCGGTAGCGGAGGAACGCCGGGACTTCGATGTCGTCCATGTTGACCGGTGCGACCTTGTCGAACTTCTGTTCGAAATTGAAGCCGCTGCTCGCACCGTCGAACGGACGGCGTCCGCCGAATCCGGCGGCGAGCACCGTGATGCGGACTTTCTGCTGCATCGCCGGATCGATCGAGGCGCCGAAGATGATCTGGGCGTCCGAGTCGACGGCGCGTGCGATCATTTCGGCCGCTTCGTTCACTTCGTACATGGCGAGATCGGTGCCGCCGGTGATGTTGAAGATCACGCCGCGCGCGCCTTCGATCGTCGTCTCGAGCAACGGCGACGCGATCGCCTTTTGCGCGGCGTCGGCCGCGCGATGTTCGCCCGTGCCCTCGCCGATGCCCATCATCGCGGAGCCCGCGTCGGTGAGAATCGTCTTGACGTCGGCGAAGTCGAGATTGATGAGGCCCGGCTGCGTGATGAGGTCGGAGATCCCCTGGATGCCTTGGCGCAGAACGTCGTCTGCGTAACTGAAGGCTTCCTGAAGCGGCGTGCGCTTTTCGATGATCTGCAGGATGCGTTCGTTCGGGATCGTGATCAGCGTGTCGACCTTCTGCTCGAGGTCCGCGATGCCGCGCTCCGCGAGCAGCATGCGTTTGCGGCCCTCGAACGAGAACGGCTTGGTGACGACGGCAACCGTGAGCGCGCCCGATTCGCGCGCGAGCTCCGCAACGATCGGCGCGGCGCCCGTGCCGGTTCCGCCGCCCATGCCGGCCGTGATGAAGACCAGGTCCGCGCCGTCGAGCACCATCGCGAGATCCTCGCGCGATTCTTCCGCGGCCTCGCGGCCCGTGTCGGGGTTGGCGCCTGCGCCCAGGCCGCGCGTCTTGCCGTTCCCGATCTGAACCGTGTTGCCGGTCTGCACGTTGCGCAGCGCTTGCACGTCCGTGTTGACCGCGTAGAACTCCACGTTGGAGAGGCCGGCCTCGATCATGCGGTTGACGGCGTTGCAGCCGCCTCCGCCGATGCCGACCACTTTGATCGTCGCCGCGTGTTCGGGATTATAACGTCTGGATTCGGCCATCGGTCCCTCCGGGAAAAGCGAAAGCTGGTAGATGGTTCAGTTCCAAAGATCGCCGAACCACGCGGCGACCTTGCCGAAGAACGTTCGGCTCTTGCCGTTGTGCCAAATCGCACCGTCGCCTTTGGGGCCGAAGAGCACGAGGCCGACGGCGGTTGCGAATTCGGGTTGCTTCACGGAGTCGGTCAATCCGCCGATCGACGTCGGGACGCCGATGCGTGCGGGCATGCCGAAGAAATCGGAGGCGGCTTGTTCGATCCCTTGCAGATGCGCGCCGCCGCCCGTGATCACGACCTCGGCCAGGATGACGTCGCGCGGCAGCCGTTGCGCGACCTGCGCCTTGGCCATCCGAAAGATTTCGAGCAGCCGCGGCGCCACGATCGAGCGCAACTGCGTGCGCGAGACCGGCGGCGACGTGCGGCCGTCGAGGGTTTTCACCGTAAATTCGGCGCCGCGCTCGTCCGCCATGGCCGATGCGATGGTGCGCTTGACGTGTTCGGCATCGGAGAACGTCGTCTTGAGACCGAGCGCGATATCGTTCGTGAGGATGTTGCCGCCGACCGGAATCGTCGACGTATGGATCGCTCCGCCGCCCGCATACACCGCCACGTCGGTCGTGCCGCCGCCGATGTCGAGCAACAGGACGCCGACGTGCTTCTCTTCCGCGAGCAGCGTGGCTGCGGATGAAGCGAGCGGTTCGAAGACGATGCCTGCCGGTTCGAGTCCGGCGCGATGTACGCACTTGAGCACGTTCGTGATGAACGTGTTGCCGCCGGTAATGATGTGCGTGTCGACTTCGAGGCGCGCGCCGCTCATGCCGATCGGATCGGTGACGCCGTCGTGCCCGTCGACGGTGAAGTGGCGCGGCAACGCGTGGATGATCTGCCGGTCCGCGCCGACGTCGATAAGTTTCGAGGCTTCGACGACGCGCCGAACGTCGCCGCGCACGACTTCGCGGTCGTCGCCCGAGATCGCGACGACGCCGCGATTGTTCGTGCTCTGCACGTGCTCGCCCGTGACGCCGACGTAGACGTGCGAGATGTGCACGCCCGCCATGCGCTCCGCTTTTTCGGTCGCGGCTTCGATCGACCGCACGGTCTCTTCGAGATCGGTGATCACGCCTTTGCGCAGGCCCGTGGACGGGGCTTCGCCGACGCCGATGATGTCGAGACCCTCCGGCGTGGACGTCGCGACGACCGCACACGTCTTCGTCGTTCCGATATCGAGGCCGGCGATGGTCGTGCCCCAGGACGATCTTGTCAACGGCGCGACCGAGGCGCGGACCTGACGGGTCGAATCACGGGCGGCTCCTGCCCCAAACAATGAACGGGACCCGGTCGAACGTCGACCGATGTACTACCATATGTTGTGGTTGGGGTGGCGATATCCTTGTATATGTTGTGCCTGGCGCGAAATTAGTTACGATACTCGACGACCGGAGTCGCCGGCGCGCGAACGTCGAGAGCCCGCACGTCGAGGGCGCGCGGGCCGAGTTCCGCGAGGATCGGCCCGATCAACCGCTGCTTGCGTGCGAGATCGTCGTCGTCGCCGAAGCGCACCTCGATGCCGTTTTGCATCGTCGCCTCTAATTCGCCGAACGCGTCGTGCGAGAACGCGCGGTACCGGTCGCCGTCCGTGGCGAGCGACCCGGCATCCGCCTGCAGCGCGCGCACCTCGGGGTCGTTCAAGAATGCGCCCGCACCGGCGTCCAGCCGCGCGCGCACGTCGAACGTCAGCCCGAAACCCGGCGTGCAGATTTCCTCGAGCACGCGCAGGGCGGCGTCGACGAGCAACTCGTGACCGGCGCCGTCTCTGACGCAGGCTTGCGGGGTGCGCTCGGTGATGTCGATCCAGACGTCGCCCGGCGGCCTCCGGTGAACGTGCGCGGCCAGCACGTACGGGATACCTTCGATGCGCCGCTCCGCCGCGGTCGTGTCGAGTAACCAGATATTGGCCCGCGGGTCGATTGCCGCGCGGCCGACGACCTCGTCGCGCTCGACGTGCGCGGTACCCGTCACCGTCAGCGCGTGCAGCCGGAATGCGGGAAGCATGGCGAGCGACCACAGCGCGGCGCCCACGAGCACGACCACGGTCAGCCCGAGTACCCAAAACGTGCGAACCCGCGCTCCGAACGACGGCCGCGACCGCCGCCCGCGCCGCCTCGCCGCGCTCACGTCGCGTCGCCCCCCGCCGACTTGCCGCCTCGCCCACCCTTCGACAAGCTCAGGGTGACGGATTCGAGTCCCCGCGGCCTCGCCCGCGTCACCCACGTCACCATGTCACCACGTCACCCTGAGCCTGTCGAAGGGGAGCCTGTCGAAGGGCGGCGGGCAGGGATCGGAAGGACGAAACGTTCGATCGCTTCGGCCACGCCGTCGTGCGCCACGTCCCCGACGACGGCGTCCGCTTCCGCTTTGAGTTCGGCCGGCGCGGAGCCCATCGCGACGGCGAACCCGGCTGCGCGCAATAACGGCAGATCGTTGTACGAGTCGCCGATCGCCATCACGCGCTCGATCGGAATCCCGTGGTGTTCCGCGACCAAACGAAGCGCCACGCCCTTATCGACCGCGGGATCGAGCATCTCCACGAACTCCGGATTCGAGCGCGTGACGTAGGCGTCGCGCCCGCACACGCGCTCCATCAGCGCGAGCACTTCCGCCGTCCGGTCCGCGTCCGTCACGATGTTCACCTTCGTGCTGTCGCGCCCCGCAAACGCGTCGGGCAGCGACGGCACGACGACGGGCTCCGTCCCGGACGTGCGCGCGTAGAGTTGCGCGTACGCGTTGTCGTGTTCGACGTAAAAGTGATCGTCGCGATAGAATTGCACGTGCAAACCGCGTTCTTTGGCGGCCGCGTAAATGCGCAGTGCGACGGCGTTCGAGAGCGAGACCTCGCGTTCGAAACGGCCGGTGCGCGCGTCGGCCAGCACGGCTCCTTGATAGAGGACGATCGGTCCGTCGAGTTCGAGTTCGTCCGCGAACGGTTTCGCGCCGACGTACATGCGGCCGGTCACGATCGTGACCCGGATGCCCGCGGCTTGCGCGCGCTTGACCGCATCGATGACGGCCTGGCGAACGGGTTCGCGGGGTTCGACGAGCGTTCCGTCGAGATCGAGTGCCAAGAGTTGGGGAGGAAGAAACGCCATCGAACGGCTAGATTGCGCGCGCCGCCGCACGCGCCTGCTATTTTGCGCGCATCCGCGCGGTCTTCGCGTGCGCGGGCAGACCTTCGTACTCGGCGAGTGCGGCGAGGGCGCCGGCGTCCGAGACCATGCGGGCGCGGCTATTCGCGACCAGCGACATCGTGCGATAGAAGTCCGCGGTGTGCAAGCCCGATGAGAAGCGGCCCGCGCCGGAGGTCGGCAAAACGTGGTTGCTGCCCGCGATGTAATCGCCGGCGGCGACAGGCGTGTCGTCGCCCAGAAAGAGCGCGCCCGCGCGTTTGACGTCGGGCACGAGCGACCACGGATCGCGCGTTTGAATGGAGAGATGCTCGGGCGCGAAGCGATCGATCACGTCGAGGATCTCGTCCCGGCCGTTCGCGTGAATCAGAAAGGCGCGCTCGCGCAAGACGCGTTCGACGATCTCGTAGCGCGGCAACGACCTTGCGAACTCGCCGTCGAGCAGCGCCGCGACGGCTTCGAGCAGCGCGCGGTCTTCGCTGACGGCGGCGACGCGCGCGAGCGGGTCGTGCTCGGCCTGCGCGCAGAGTTCGCCCGCGACGAATTCGGGGTTTGCGAAGGCGTCCGCGACCACGAGCACTTCGGATGGGCCCGCCAGACCGTCGATGCCGCAGGTGCCGAAGACTTGGCGCTTCGCTTCGGTGACGAAGGCGTTGCCGGGGCCGACGATCTTATCGACGGCGAGGATCGTCGCGGTGCCGTACGCGAGCGCTCCGATCGCTTGCGCGCCGCCCACCGCGTAGAGTTCGTCGACCTCACAGAGCGCACAGGCGAAGAGAATCGCGGGATGCGTCGTGCCGTCGCGCTGCGGCGGCGACGCGACCACCACGCGCGGAACGCCTGCGACTTTCGCGGGAACCGTCGTCATCAGGACCGAGGACGGTAACACCGCGGTGCCGCCCGGCGCGTACGCACCGATCGCACCGAAGGGACGCACGAGCAGCGCGCTGATCGTTCCGTCCGGGTCGCGCATCTCGAGATCCGCGGCGCGCTGCCGTTCGTGAAATGCGCGAATGCGGTCGCGCGCGAGCGTCAATCCCGCGGCGATTTCCGGCGGAACGAGCGCGCGCGCGACCGCGACCGGCGGCACCGGCACGCGTAGCCGCGCGAGCGTCGCCGCCGGGTCGTCCCAGCGGCGCGTATAGGCGAGAACCGCTTCGTCGCCGCGGTCGCGCACGTCGCGTAAGATCGCGCGCACCGTCTCCTCGACGGCGGCCGGCGGCGACCAGCCGCCCGCGTACAGGCTCGCGAGCGCCGTCCGGTTCGAAGCCTCGACGATCGCGATCACGGCGCGACGCGTTCCCCGAGGCGCGTCAGGAGCGACGTGATCGCCGCGTATTTCGCGCGGAAACGCACGGGATTCACGACGAAACGAGCGGTCGACGCACCGATCTCGTGGACGACGACGAGGTCGTGCTCGCGCAGCGTCGTCCCGGTTGCGACGAGGTCGACGATCATGTCGGCGAGGCCCACCAGCGGGCTCAACTCGACCGATCCGTGCAGCTTGACGATTTGGACCGGCAGGTCGCGCTCCGCGAAAAAGGCTTCCGCGCTCTTCTCGAATTTCGTCGCGATGCGCAGGAACGTCGGAAGTTGCGCGCCCTCGTGGTAGCGATCCGAGCGGCGCGCCGCGACGACGAGCCGGCACGCGCCGAAGCGCAGGTCCGCGAGCTCGCAAACGATGCGTTCGGTTTCCCAAAGCACGTCGGCGCCGACGATGCCGCAATCGGCGGCTCCGAATTCAACATAGGCCGGCACGTCGGTCGGCCGCAAAAAGAGGACGCGCGAGCCGTCGCTCGTGTCGACGGTCAGCCGCCGGCCGGGATCGCTCGGAACGTCGATGCCCGCATCGCGCAGGGCGCGTGCCGAATCGTCGTAGAGCGCGCCTTTCGGTAGTGCGATCGTCAGGCGATCGCGGCTGCCGTTCACCAGTGCACGTCGACTTCGCGCACGCTGCCGTCGCGGGCGATCACGACGCGCGGAATGTGGCCGGCGCGCGCCTCCTCGATCAATTCGCTCTCCGTGCGGCGATCGAAGTCGATGCGCACGATGCGGCCGGCGGCGCGTTCGCGCGCGGCGACGATGTCGGATCCGCTGACCAGCACGTCGATTGCGGGCGCGGCGCCGAAGCGCGTGCTGTGCCGGCGCTCGAGGGCGATCAATAGGCGTTCGACGAGCAAGGACCAGCCGACCGCGCCTGCCTCGAAGCCGAAGCGCGGCAGTAGCGAGTCGTAGCGGCCGCCGCCGCAGAGCGTGAAGCCGACCTCGCCCGCGAATCCCTCGAAGATGAAGCCCGTGTAATACGAGATATCCCGCAAGAGCGAAAAGTCGACGTTGATGCGTTCGCCGAAGCCGAGCGTTTTCGCACGCGCGAGGATCGAGCGCAGCCGTTCGATACCCGCAAGGCCGGCGTCGGTATGGCACAGGCGCCGCGCGGTCGCGAGGACGTCGTCGCGGCCGCGGGTCATCGCGAGCGCGACGATCGCGTCGACCGACGCCGGGTTGCCCGTGCCGCGCAACCGGTCGCGCAGTTCGACGATGTTGCGGCCGGAAATCAAGCGCTTGACGTCCGCCATGTCGCGCGCGTCGAGTTCGAGGCCCGCGAGCACGCCGTCGACGATGGCCGCGTGGTTGATGTCGAAGAGCGCGTCGCCGAGGCCGAGCGCGCCGAGCGCTTCGACGGCCGTGAACAGGCTCTCGGCGTCGGCGTCGAGGCTCTCGGGACCGATCAGTTCGAGTCCGGCCTGGGTCATCTCGCGCATGCGGCCCTCTTGCGGATCCTCGTACCGGTAGGCGGCCGCGACGTACGAGAGCCGGATCGGAAGCACGGCGTCGCGCATCCGCGTCGCGACCAGCCGCGCGACGGGCGTCGTCATCTCCGGGCGGAGTGCGATCTGCGTGCCGCTCTTATCCGAGAAGAGAAAGAGCCGGTTCGCAACCTCGTCGCCGAGACCGGCCTCGAGCGCGTCGAACCGCTCGAACGACGGCGTCTGCACTTCGGAATAGGCCCAGCGCTCGAACACGGCGCGCAACTCGGCCTCGACCGCGCGCTTGCGGCGCAATTCGGCCGGTAACCAATCGCGCGTACCGGGCGGCAATCTCATCTGCTTGCGCTATCCCCGCCCGAGCGGCGCTTCCCACACCCGCGAGCCGCCGAAGATCGATTCGAGTTCGTTTTTCACGTAGACGCTGTTCGAGATCCCGCGGGGCATCCGCTCCGACTCCTCGCCCACGTGAAGGACGACGGGGACCGTTCCGGGCGATTCTTCGAGGAGCCGCGCGAGCGCGTCGATCTCCCGCACGCTCTGCGCCTTCACGTGCCATCCGCGCGGCGCGGGCGGCGCCTGCGTGCGCTCGTAGGTCGTCGCTTCGTTGACGGTCACGGACACCTCGACCGGTGCGTCGTCGCCGGGCACCGAACCGCGGCGCTCCCGGAAGCGCACGCGACCCCGGATCGTCACGATCGCGTCTGCTACGAACGTCCCCTGTAAGAGCGCGTATGATTTCGGGAACACGACGCATTCGACGCTCCCGGTCATGTCTTCGATCGTCGCAATCAGCATCTGCTGCTGCGCCTTCGTCATCGTGCGGCGGACGGCCGTGATCATCCCGGCAATCGTAACGAACTCGTCATCCTCGCGCGACCGGAGATCCTTGACCGCGACGGCACCGCCGCGCGCGAGCGCGTCGGCCACGTCGGCGAGGGGGTGGCCCGAGACGAAGATGCCGAGCGTCTCCTTCTCCCAGGTGAGCGCTTCGAGGACCGGCGGCGGCGCGATCTGGCGCAACTGCGGCTTGAGTTCCTCGTGCGAGAGCGTGACGTCGCCGAAAAGCGACACCTGGCCCGAATCGCGGTCGCGCGCGGCGCGCGTGGCTACTTCGAGGGCGACGTCGAGAGCATCGAGCTTTTGCGCGCGGTTTCCCGGGAGCGAATCGAGCGCGCCGCATTTGATCAGCGCCTCGAACACCTTGCGGTTGAGCATCTTGAGATCGATGCGCCGGACGAAATCGAAGAGGTCGACGAAGCGGCCATCCTTCTCGCGAGCGTCGATGATGGCCCGGACCGCTCCATCGCCAACGCCTTTGATGGCGGCGAGCCCAAAGCGGATATCCTCGCCGACGACCGTGAAATCGATGAGCGACTCATTGACGTCCGGCGGCAACACCGGAATACCGGTCTTCTTCGCTTCGTCGATGTACTCGACGAGTTTGTCCGTCTTGTCTTTGACGGAAGTCATCAATGCGGCGAGATAAGCCCGCGGATGGTTCGCCTTGAGAAACGCCGTCTGATAGGCGATCCAACCGTATGCGACGGCGTGGCTGTTGTGCGAAACGATGCGATTGGCGATGTAGTTCAGGGGGCCATCAGGCGCCATCTCGACGTCATACGTCATGGCCTCGCCGCACGGCTCGATCGACACGACCGGATCTCCGTTCGTCGCATGCTCGACGCCCAGGTGCCGTAACACCGTTGCTTTGAAGTCCTCCGGCGTGACGACAACGTACGGAAGATCACCGTATTTCTCGGCGAAGTAGCCGGAAGCGCGGTCCATTCCATCCATCTCCCAATAGATGCCGTTGAAATAGAAATCACAAATGCGCCCGTTGCCGAGCACTCGATGCATCTCGAACGGAATCGCTTGCTCGATCAGCCACTCGCACATGTCACGTTCGGGAGTGCTCGCACACCACATACCGTTCGACGCGATCGAACATCTGCCGTAGCCGGGCCGGGTATCATAGGAGGCGCGCGTAGCCGCGATCGACTTCGCGACGAAGCGTGCCTTCCACTCGGGGTCATTGACGAGGAGCCATTGAAGACGTTCGTGCATGGCGGCGACACCGTGGCGCGTCGCTTCGACACGGCGGCTGACGCGGGCACGATATTCTAGCCCCTGATTGCGCCGAATCATTGCGGCGCGCCTCACGTCACGCTGCTTCTGGGTTACACGTCTCGGCGCCGTTATGAGTTCGATGCCCACCGTCAATTCGCCGGCTTCGCGGTAGCCCTCGGTGGTCAGCAAACGATGCTCCGGCGTTACCTTGATCGATTTTCCGGAGGCGGTGCGAACGTGCAAGAGCGCCTTACGTCCGGTTCGAACGATGCGGGCCACCGCGTGCGGCCGAATCCGACCGTCCGCCCACATCGCCAAGATTTGCGCCGGCGGATTCGCATAGGCGGCGGACAGCGTCATCGGCGTGCCGTCCGGAAGCTGAATCTCCGTGGAGCCGTGTGCGCACTTGTTGAATCCGTATCCGGCGAAGGGCTCGACGAACGCAAAGATGTCCGATGCGAGTTTCTCGGTGATGCCGAGCGTAACGACGGCGCCGTTAACGAACTTTTCACGATATATCGGTACTTTATCTTTTTGTTTCTTCCCCATGACCTTGCGCAATTCGTCGGCTTCCCCCATCGTAAAGCCGGCAACGTCGCGCGCGATAGACATTACCTGTTCTTGGTAACATGCCACCGCATACGTCGGGGCGAGGATCGGTTCGAGTTTCGGATGCAGATACGTCAGTTTCGTGCGGCCGTGTTTGTTGCTGATGTAGAGCGGAATCCACTCCATCGGGCCGGGGCGATACAGGGCGACGAGTGCGATGATGTCGTCGAGCGAGTTCGGACGCAGTTCGGTAACGACGCGGCGCATGCCGTCGGATTCGAGTTGAAAGACGCCGGTCGTCTCGCCGCGGCTCAGCATCTCGAACGTGCGCGTATCGTCGTCGGGGATGCGCGCGAGATCGAAATCCGGCTGTTCGACGCGTTTGATCTCGTCTGCGGCCTTCTTCATCACCGTGAGATTGCGCAGGCCGAGGAAATCCATCTTGAGCAGGCCGATCCGCTCGACCCAGTCCATGTCGTACTGCGTGTTCACGTCGTCGTCGCCGAGTCTGATGAGCGGCGTGATATCGACCAGTGGATCCTTCGAGATGACGACGCCCGCCGCATGGGTCGAGGCATGCCGCGCCAGACCTTCGATCGATTTCGCCGTGTCGAGCAGTTGACGCACGTGGGCCATCGAGTCGTAGAGCCCGCGAAGTTCCGGAATTTGCGCCAGGGCTTGCTCGATCGACAGGCCGCCCGGGCCCGAGGGAATCAGCTTCGCGACGCGATCGACGTCGGAGAGGGGCACCCCGAGCGCGCGACCCGCATCGCGCACCGCGGCGCGCGCCGCCATCGTCCCGAACGTGACGATCTGCGCGACGTGATCCGTTCCGTATTTTTGCGTGACGTACGCGATCACTTCGTCGCGGCGCTCCACACAGAAGTCCGTATCGATATCGGGCATCGAGATGCGGTCCGGGTTCAAGAACCGCTCGAAGATCAAATCGAATTTAATGGGATCGAGGTCCGTGATCCGCAACACGTACGACACGAGCGACCCGACGGCCGAGCCGCGCCCGGGCCCGACCGGGATATCCCGGTCGCGCGCGTACTTGATGAAGTCCCACACGATCAGGAAGTACGACGGGAAGCCCATGCTGTTGATGACGCCGAGCTCGTACGCGAGACGCTCGCGCAGCGCGGTGTCGTTCGCAGCCCGCTCGGCGCCGTAGCGCGCCACGAGTCCGGCCTCGCAGATTTCGCGCAGATACTCGCCGGGCTGCTGCACCCCAAAGAGGCCGGCACCGCCCTCGGGCTCCGGGACGGGGTAGATCGGGATGTTGAACTGCTTTTCGGGAATCGTGATGTCGATGCGGCGCGCGATCGCGAGCGTGTTGTCGCACGCATCGGGTACGTCTTTGAAGAGTTCGCGCATCTCCTCGGCCGACTTCACGTAAAATTCGTCCGTCATGAACTTCATACGATTGGTGTCTTGGACGGTCTTGCCCGTGCCGATGCAGAGCAGGACGTCGTGCGCCGCGGCGTCGGCGCGATCGAGGTAATGCGAGTCGTTGGTGGCCACGAGCGGCAGGTTCATCTCGCGGGCGAGCTTGATCAGGCCGTCGTTCACGACGTCCTGCTCCGGGATGCCGTGCCGCATGATCTCGATGTAAAACCGGTCGCCGAAAATATCGGCGAACGCTTGCGCGGCTTTCTTCGCGCCCGCATAGTCGTTCTTTAGGAGCGGCTGGGCGCAGAGCGACGACATGCAGCCCGAGAGCACGATGAGCCCCTCGTGATGCTTGGCGAGCAGATCCATATCGATGCGCGGCTTGTAATAGTAGCCTTCGAGAAAGCCTTTCGAAATCAGCGCCGTGAGATTGCGATAGCCGATGAGGTCCGCGGCGAGCAACGTGACGTGCGCTTCGTCGCGCACCGTGCGATCGAAACGGCCGCGTGGTGCGATATATGCCTCACAGCCGACGATCGGCGTCAGCTTCGCATCGCGCGCCGCATAGTAAAATTCCATGGCGCCGAACATGACGCCGTGGTCGGTGAGCGCAACGCCGGGCGCGCCGCCGTCGTACGCGCGACGGCAGAGATCGTCGACACGGCACGCGCCGTCGAGCAACGAGTATTCGCTGTGAACGTGGAGATGAACGAAAGAGCTCACGCGGGCGGGTTGACCTCGGGTGGACGAACGGCAAACTTAGGAACGGGGTAAGGCTTCGGTGAAGGAACGGGTCGATGCATTTCCCAACCGCGACGCTTCGCACATTCACGCTCTTCGTCACGCTCGTCCTGGTCACCGTCCCAGCGTTCGCGGCGAGCGACGTGCTCGACCCCGCCGACTTCGATCGGACGGTCGCGCCGACCGCCGACTTTTATCAATTCGCCGTCGGCGGCTGGCGCAACAGTCACCCGATTCCCGCGGACCGCACGTCGTGGGGCGCGATCGATGAGGTGGAGGAGCGCAACGATTCGCGCGTCGCCGATATCTTGACCTCGCAAGAACAGACCGATGCGCCGGCGGGGTCCGAGGCGCGGAAAATCGGCGACTTCTACGCCGCGTGCACGGATACGGACGACATCGAGGACCGCGGGATCGGGTCGCTGCGCAAGGAGTTTGCGGCGATCGCTGCGATGAAATCGGCCGCCGACCTCGGGCCCGTTTTCGCGCGCGTCGGCGCGACGGCTCCGAATAGTCCGGGCTTTGCCTTCGGCTCGGAGCCCGATCCGATCGCGGCAACGCGGATAATCGCGGCCATCGGACAGGGTGGTCTCTCGTTGCCGACCCGCGACTACTATCTCGCGAACGACGCGCGCAGTAAGACGATTCGCCGGGCGTTCGTGCGTTACGTGCGGATCGCGTTCGCGCTGCTCGGCGACGGACCGGCGCAGGCCGCTCGCGAGACGTCGGCGGTCATGTCGATCGAGACCGCGCTCGCGCGCATCTCGCGCTCGCCCGAAGCGCTACGGGACCCGTTTGCAAACTACCATCCGATCGCGCTCGCGCAACTCACGGCGCTCGCACCGGATTTCCGCTGGCTCGCCTATTTTGATGCGGCCGGCGTAGCGCCCGCGGCGCTCGGCCGGATCGACGTCAATCAGCCCGATTTCGTCGCCGCCTTCGGCGTGCTCGCGCGCACCGCGCCGCTCGTGAAGTGGAAGAGCTATTTGCGCTGGCGCGACGTCGACGCCGCGAGCGTCGCGTTGCCGGCGGAATTCCGGACCGCGCGTTTCACGTTCACGCAGGCCGTGTACGGCGCGAAGGAGCAGCCGCCGCGCGAGCGCACGTGCGCGCAAGCGAGCGATGCGGCGCTCGGTTTCGCGATCGGCAAAATCTACGTCGCGAAATATTTCCCGCCCGCCGCGCGCGAGCGGGCGCGGGCCGAGATCGCAGCTATTCGCGCCGCGCTGCGCGCCGACATCGCCACGGTCGCCTGGATGAGCCGCGACACGCGCGCCGCGGCGCTCGCCAAGCTCGCAAAACTCGGGACCTCGAAGGTCGGTTATCCGGACCGCTCGCGCGACTACTCGAAATTAGGTGTCGATCGGGGGGATTTTCTCGGCGACGTGCTTGCGGCGAACCGATTTGCATTCGACCGCGACATCGCGAAGATCGGTAAACCGCTCGATCGCAGCGAATGGGGGTTGACGCCGCAGACCGTCAACGCGTACTACGATCCGTCCAACAACGAGATCGTGATTCCGGCCGGTATCCTCGAGCCGCCGTTCTTCGACGCCGATGCGGACGATGCGGTCAATTTCGGCGGCATCGGTGCGGTGATCGGGCACGAGATGACGCACGGGTACGACGATCAGGGCAGCGACTTCGACGGAAACGGCAACCTGCACCCGATCGTTTCGAAAGCGGATGCCGCAAGGTTTCACGCGCGGGTCGCATGCATCGTCGCTCAAGTCAACGCATTTCGTTCGGAGGCCGGCGTGCAGCTCGACGGCCGGCTCGACGCAGGCGAAGCGACGGCCGATCTCGGCGGGCTGACGCTTGCGTACCGCGCCATGGAAGCGCAATTCGCGCAGACCGGGCATCCGGCCCCGCTCGGCGGATTCACAGCGGAACAGCGTTACTTTCTGAGCTTCGCGCAGATCTGGCGCGAGAATCAGCGGCCGGAGGCGGAGCGGGCGCAGGCGCTCGGCGACCCGCACCCAATCGCCCGTTATCGCGTCGACGGCACGGTCGCGGACTCCACCGAATTCGCCCGCGCCTTCGACGTCCAACCAGGTCAAGCGATGTACCGCCCGCCGAGCCGGCGCTGTGTGATTTGGTAGCCGCGTGCCGTTGCGGCCGCCCTTCGACAAGCTCAGGGTGACAGTGGGTCCGGCGGAACGTTTTTGGCGGGGGTGGGGTTTGGGGGAGCATGCAACGCGTGCAAAAATCGGACGCCGAGTGGCGTGCCGAACTCGACCCCGCCCGCTATTCGGTCCTGCGGAAAGCCGGCACAGAACCGCCCTTCAGCGGCGCGCTCTATCACAATCATGCGGACGGGACGTACCGCTGCGGCGCGTGCGGCGCCGAACTCTTCTCGTCGTCCGCGAAGTTCGAAAGCGGCAGCGGCTGGCCGAGCTTCTACGAGCCGGCCGATGCCAAGAACGTGACGCTCGTCGAAGACCGTTCGCATGGCATGGTCCGCGTCGAAGCGCGCTGCGCCGCCTGCGATTCGCATCTGGGTCACGTGTTCGACGACGGTCCCGCACCGACGGGCCAGCGCTATTGCATGAACTCCCTCGCGCTGGATTTCGAACCGGCCGCAAAGGACTAGCCGAGCCGGCCATTTCTGACGAACGCAACGATGTCGTCGATTGCGAGTTCCGCTTCGGGCAGCAGTCCGGCCTGAACCGGAAAATCGTGCCAGAGTCCGTCGTAGCGCCGGCCGTAGGCGGGCGTGCCGTCCTGCGCGGCGCGCGCGAACAAACGCTCCGCGTCGCTGAGTAGGATTTCGTCCGAGGCCGCGATGACGAGCATCGGCGGCAGGCCCGCGAGAGCCGTGTCGTGGAGCGAGGGTCCGGCGTAGTCGCGGACACTCCGTTCCAGCCACGTCCGCGTGATGAGGGGATCCTGGCGCGCGAGCCCGGCGACGCTCGCGCCGCCAAGCGTCAGATCGATCCACGGCGATATGAAGGTCGCCGAGGCCGGCAGCACCGCACCCGTAACGCGCAGACGAAGGAGCGCCGCGAGGGCGAGGCCGGATCCCGCAGAGTCGCTCACGATCGCCACGTTCGCGGCGGCATACCCCTCGCGCAAGAGCCAACGGTACGCATCGAGCGCGTCGTCGAGTCCGGCCGGGTACGGATGCTCGGGCGCCAAGCGATAGTCGATGACGTAGACGTCCGCGGCGGCGCCGCGCGCCAGCCGCGCGGCCAGCGCCCGAAACGAGCGCGGCCCGAGCGTACAAAACGCGCCGCCGTGGATATAGAGTATGGCGCGTTCGCGCCGCGGGCCGGCGTCGCGTAGCCGCTCTGCCGGTACGCCGAGCATCCACACGCGCGCAATCGTCACGCCGCGTGGAACGAGTTGCACGGCCGTGAGCGCGTCGAGGAGAAGCCGCTGCCCGCGCACGGAAAGCCGCGCGAGGAGCGGCCGCGCGACGTAACGCAGCAGCGCCCGGATCAGCGGGCGCATCGGACTCGGGAGTACGGTCACCGCTTCGAGCGGCATCGATCCGTTCTCAATCGGCGTACGAGTCGACACGATAGCGCGCCGGGTCGAAGCGTCGCGTCAAGTACCGGTAGGCGAACGTGAACCCCGGCCAGTTGATCGTCCCCTTGCCCGACGCGGTCTTGTACCAGCTCTCGCAACCGCGAGCCCACACCGTGCGCGCCATCGCCCGCTGCAACCGCCCGTTGAACGCGCGCTGCACGTGCGGCAACACGTCGACGCTGCGCAGCCGCAGCGTTCGCATCGCGCGCAGCGTGCGGGCGACGTAGCGGATCTGACTCTCGAGCATGTAGACGATCGAACTGTGGCCGAGATTCGTGTTCGGCCCGTACAGCAGAAAGAGATTCGGGAATCCCGCGACCGAGATCCCGAGATACGCTTCCGCGCCGTCGCGCCAGGCGTCGCGCAAATCCCGTCCGTCGCGGCCGCGAACGGTCATCGGTGCGAGGAATTCCGTCGCGGTGAACCCCGTGGCCAGCACGATCGTGTCGACGCGGCGTTCCGCGCCGTCGACCGTCAGGATGGCGTTGCCCGACACGCGTTCGATCGGAGCGGTGACCAGGGAAACGTTGTCGCGGCCGAGTGCCGCATAGTAATCGTTCGAGAGGAGCACGCGCTTGCAGCCCATCGCATAGTCGGGTAGGAGCGCCGCTCGCAGCCGTGCATTCGGAACGATACGCTGCAAGCGCCGCCGGAAATCCGCTTCGTACAGGCGCATTGCCGCGGTCGCCCCCACGAAGGCGATCGCCCGCGCCTCGTACTTCGCATAGAGCGCCGCGCGCGTCAGCCGGCGCAGTCGCGGAAAGCGCCGGAGCGCGTCGCGTTCTCGCGCCGAATGCGCGCGATCGGGCTTGGGAATCACGTACGGAGCCGAACGTTGGAACACGTAGACGCGCCGGGCCCCCGCGGCGATCTCGGGCACGATCTGGATCGCGCTCGCCCCGGTGCCGATCACGGCGACGCGCCCCGTCAAATCCGCCTCGCGCGGCCAAGACGCCGAATGAAAGCACGCGCCCGGAAAGCCGTCGAGTCCGGGAATCGCCGGAAGCGCCGGCCGGTTCAGCAGACCGCACGCCGACACGAGGACGGTCGCTTCGTACGTCTCGCCGGAGCTGCAGGCGAGGCGCCAGAGGCCCCGGTCCTCGTCGAACGCCGCCTCCCGGACCTCCCGCCCGAAGCGGATGTGCGGCGTCACGCCGAACGTCCGCGCCACGGCCTCGAGGTACGCGAGGATATCCGCCTGCGCGGCAAACGCGCGCGGCCAGTTCGTGCGCGGCGCGAACGAGAACGAGTACAGATACGAGGGTACGTCGCAGGCGGCGCCGGGATACGTGTTGTCGCGCCACGTCCCACCCAGGGACGCCGCCTTCTCGAGCACGACAAACGGAATTCCGGCCCGCTTCAGAAAGACGGCCATACCGATCCCGCCGAAGCCGCTCCCGACGATCGCGACGTTCATGCCGCCTGTAATTTGAAGCCGGGACGCCGCCGCCTGGTTGAAGTCGGGGCGGCCCAGCCCCCGACCGCCCCCGGGCCGGCACTCGCCGGCCCCAAATGCGAGACGCCGCCGTTCGCTCCAACGTCCAAGCATATGACTCAGACCTACGTCCTTTGTGGGTTTTGCCGCCGATGCTATACAATGAAAAGAAGTTTCATGATCGTTGAGAGGCCGAACGCTTGATCAAACACGATGTCGTGGTCGTTGGAGGTGGACTTGCGGGGATGCGGGCCGCCGTGGAGGCCGCGGAGGGCGGCGCCGACGTTGCGATCGTCTCGAAGATGCACCCCGTTCGGAGCCATTCGGGCGCCGCGCAAGGCGGTATCAACGCCGCGCTGGGTAACCGCGAGGACGATTCGCCGGAGAACCACGCCTTCGACTGCGTGAAGGGCTCCGATTATCTCGGCGACCAGGACTCGATCGAAGCGATGGCCGAGGACGCGCCGCGCCAGATCGTCTGGCTCGAGCATCGCGGCTGCATCTTCTCGCGGCTCCCCGACGGCCGAATCGCGCAGCGTCCCTTCGGCGGAGCGGGGTCGCCGCGGACGTGCTATTCCGCGGACGTGACCGGGCTCGTGATCCTGCACACCCTCTGGGAGCAACTCGAGCGCTTCGGCGTCAAGGTCTACGAAGAATACTTCGCAACCGCACTCTGCGTGGAAGACGGGGTCGGCAGCGGCATCGTCGCGTACAACATGCGCACGGGCGAACTCGAACTCGTGACTGCGAAGGCCACGATCTTCGCGACCGGCGGCCTCGGCCGGGTCTACGCGAAGACCACCAACGGCTACGCCTCGACGGGCGACGGGATGGCGATCGCCTACCGCGCGGGCATTCCGCTCATGGACATGGAGTTCGTGCAGTTCCACCCGACCTCGCTCAAGGAAAACGGCGTGCTGCTCTCCGAGGCGGCCCGCGGTGAAGGCGCCTACTTGCTCAACAGCGAGGGTGAGCGCTTCATGTTCAAGTACGCCCCGAACAAGGGCGAACTCGCGTCGCGCGACGTCGTGTCGCGCGCGGAATGGACCGAGATCACCGAAGGCCGCGGCATCGACGGTTGCGTGCTGCTCGACCTGCGTCATCTCGGTCGCGAGAAAATTCTCGAACGCTTGCCGCAGATTCGCGAACTCGCGCTCGACGCGACCGGCAAGGACGCGATCGACACGCCGATCCCGATCCTGCCCGGTATGCACTACGCGATGGGCGGCATCGAGACCGACAAGTTCGGCGCGACGCGCATTCCCGGCGTGTATGCCGCGGGCGAGGTCGCGTGCGTCAGCGTCCACGGCGCGAACCGCCTCGGCGGCAACTCGCTGCTCGAGACGATCGTGTTCGGCGCGCGCAGCGCCAAGCACGCCGTGCAGTACGTGAAGAGCGTCGGCAGCGTCCGCCAATCGGAGCGCACGTTGCGCAGCGAACGCGACCGGATCGACGGGATCCTCGCGCGTACGGGCGGCGAGCGCCACGCGCACGTCCGCAAGAAGATGAACGCGGTCATGTCCGACAACGTCTTCATCTTCCGTAAAGAGGACGAGTTGCAGAAGGCCGTCGCGGGTCTGCGTGAAGTGCGCGAAGCCGCGAAGACGATGACCGTCATGGACAAATCCAGAACGTTCAACACCGATCTCGTCGGGTTGCTCGAAACGGAGTTCCTGGTCGACGTGTCGCAGCCGATCGCGCTCGGCGCGCTCAACCGCACCGAGTCGCGCGGCGCCCAGGCGCGCGTCGACTATCCGAACCGCGACGACGAGAAGTGGCTCGTGCACTCGCTCATGCATTACACCGGCGCCGACCCGAAGCCGGATTATTCGCGTAAAGTCACCTTCACCAAGTACCAGCCCGAAGTGAGATCGTACTAAGCGCATGGCAAAAATCACGCTCGACCTGTTCCGTTACGACCAGGCCGTCGACGTAGAACCTCACCGCGAACGCGTGGACATCGAGTTCCCCGACACCTCGACGGTGCTCGACGCGCTCGAATACGCGAAAGCCGAAGTCGACGGCACGATCTCGTTCCGCCGGTCGTGCCGGTCCGCGATTTGCGGCTCGTGTTCGATGAACATCAACGGCGTCACCGGGCTCGCGTGCAAGACGCCCATCC
>Ga0116227_10001971_pt1 | contig 46857 bp, 35 predicted proteins | sample S1TSphgellanicum_FD_89693 | JGI IMG/M metagenome (GOLD analysis project Ga0116227, IMG submission 89693) | Host-associated microbial communities from peat moss isolated from Minnesota, USA - S1T2_Fb - Sphagnum magellanicum MG | ecosystem: Host-associated > Plants > Peat moss > Unclassified... | reverse complement strand
CTTCCACTTGCTGGAATGCGCCGACCACGGTGCTGCGGTAGTTTGCGGCCGCGGCGTCGAATTCGGCGCGCGCTTGGGCCACCTTCGCGCGGCGTAGACCGCCGTCGAATACGGTGAGCAGGGCGTTGGGACCCACCGCCCAGTAGGTGCTGGGCGCGCTCACCCAGTTCGAAAAGGACGTGCTCTGGAAGCCGCCCTGGGCACCCAGGGTGAGGGACGGATAGTAGGCGGCCCGAGCCACGCCAATGTTGGCGTTGGCCGCGATCATGCGGCGCTGCGCGCCGGCGATGTCGGGGCGTCGCTGCAGCAACGTGGCGGGAACACCGCTCGGAATCGCCGGCAACTCGATGTCGACGATCGCAGGCTCGATGGAGAAGGTCGAGGCTGAGATGCCGAGCAACGCCGCAATCGCATGTTCCATCAAGGCACGCTGCGCCAGCGTCTGCGCAATCTGCGAGTGGGCGATGTCGAGTTGGGTTTGGGCCTGCGAGACGTCCAGACCGGGGGAGATCCCGGCGTCGTGACGCTGCTCGGTCAAGCTCACCGCTCGCGTATAGGCTTTCGCCGTCGCATCGAGAATCGCCAGGCGACGGTCCAAGCTGCGCAGTTGGATATAATCCTCCGCCAACTGCGAGATCAGCGACAGCCGTGCATTTTCGAGATCGGCGGCCGCGGCGGCCGCACTGGCCTCGCCCGCCTTTACCTCATTGCGGATCTGTCCCCACAGGTCCAACTCGTAGCTGATGCTGCCGCCCAAGGTGTTGTCATCGTAGTAGCGCGGCGTGGCTTCCGATATGAGCGGCGCGTGCTTCGATTCCCGAGCGCGCTGCACGCCCGCATTGAGCCCCAGCGTCGGGAACAGGCCTGCACGGGCCTGATCGGTCAGCGCACGGGCCTGGGCGTAATCGGCGAGCGAGGCGGCGAGCGTGGGGTTGCCGACGATCAGGCGTTTCTGCAAGTCGTCGAGTTCGGCATTGCCATACAGCGTCCACCAGCTATCCCGGGCCAGCCGATCGGCGGGTTGGGCCTGGGTCCAGGGCCCCATTTCCTTGTAGGCGCTCGCGGTCGGAACGTCCGGTGTTTGCAGCGGCGGCGCCAGCGAGCAGGCGCCGAGCAGCAGTGACAGCGCCGCCCCGGACCATGGCGCGCCCTCAAGTCTTTTCATTGGTGCTCTGCGCGCGGCCGGCGTTCGCCGCCTTGGCGGGGCCGGTGCCCGAGGCTGCTGCGATGCGCACCTCGTCACCGGTGCCAATGCCATCGGGTGGATTTTCGATCACGCGATCCTCGGGCGTCAGCCCGGACGCGAGTTCGATCACCGGGCCTAGATCGCGGGCGATCTTTACCGGCTTGATGAGCACGCGGTTACGCCCATCGACCGTCGCGATCGAAAGCCCCTTGGCGTCGAAAATCAATGCGCTCGACGGTACGCTGAGCACGTTAGCCGTGGCGGCGACTTGCAGCGTGATGCTGGCGTAATCGCCCGGCATCATCTCGCCGGCAGCGTTGTCGACGATGATTTGCATCAGAGTAGTCCCCGTACTCGGATCCACCGATTGAGCGGATGCTTCGACCGTCCCGCGGTAGGTCTTGCCGGGACGTTCGGGCACGCGGATGGTTGCGGGCGTGCCGGGCGGTACTCGCGGCACGTCGTTCTGCGGTACGTTCACATAGACGCGCAGCTTACTCGTCGCCGAGACGACGAACAGCTCCGCTCCACCCGTTGCCCCCCCATTGATGAGCGCGCCGATGTCCGTCTCGCGCGCGGTCACGATGCCGTCGAACGGTGCGATCAGCCGCTTGAAACCCGCCTCGGCGAGCAGTCGGTCGACATTCGCCTGCGCAGCCTTCACCTGCGCGAGATTGGCGTTGAGGGTGAAGGTACGCTGATCCACGTCTTGCTTGGCCACCGCGTCGGTACCCGCCAGCGACTGCCAGCGCTGTGCGGTCACCTGGGCGAGCTTGGCGTTCGCCTCGGCGACGCTCAAGTCGCCGCGCGCTTGCAGGAGCTGCTGGTCCAGGTCGGGCGTATCGATTTCCGCCAGAAGATCGCCCGCTTTCACCTTGGCGCCGATATCGTGTTTCCAGCTCTTCAGGTAGCCGGGCACGCGCGCGTAGATGGGCGCGCGGATGAAGGCTTGCAGCCGCCCCGGCAGATCCAGTCCCGACTGGTTCTCCACACGACTGGGCGTCACGATCGCGACGATGGGCACGGCCCGCGCATCCGTCAAATCGTGCAGCCGGGAGTTTTGCGCGGCGCGCGAGACCACTCCGTAAGCCGTGAGGAGAATGGCGGTCACGCCAAACACGATGAGGAACAGCTTGATCCGGTGCTTCGTGTGGTGGTCGCTATTGGGATCAGGCTCTGACATGGGTCGCTCCGAAGTTGCCTTGCGGCAGCGGCTTGGGGCCGTGATGCCGATGAATATAGCTGAACACCACAGGGACGAATAACAGCGTGGAGACCGTGGCGAAGATCAGACCGCCGATCACGGCGCGCCCGAGCGGCGCGTTCTGTTCGCCGCCTTCGCCCAGGCCCAGCGCCATCGGCAGCATACCGATCACCATCGCCAGCGCCGTCATCAACACCGGGCGCAGACGCACGAAGCCAGCCTCGAGCGCGGCCTGTGTGGCGTCACCGAATTCGGTGAGCTTCTCGCGTGCGAAACTCACCACCAGCACGCTATTGGCGGTGGCCACGCCCATGCACATGATCGCGCCGGTCAGTGCCGGTACCGATAGGGTCGTATGGGTCGCGAACAGCATCCAGACGATACCGGCGAGCGCCGCGGGCAGTGCGGTGATGATCACGAACGGATCGCTCCAGGACTGAAAGTTGATGACGATCAGCAAGTAGACCAGGACGATGGCGCCGAGCAGACCGAAGAGCAGACCGGAATAGGCGCTGTTCATGGTCGCCGTCTGGCCGACCAGCTCGACCTGCGCGCCCTTGGGCGTGTCCTTGGCGTTCTCCGCGATGATTTTGCGGATGTCGCTCGAGACCGCGCCCAGATCGCGTCCCTGTACCGTGGCGTAGATCTGAACCATCGGGGAAATATCGTATTGCGAGACGACGGCGTCGCTGTGAGTGCGCTCGATGTCGGCGATCCCGCCGAGCACCGTGGTGGGCGCACCCGGCGCGTTGATCGGCAGATTCTGCAATGCGGGCAGGGAGTCGATCTGGTACTGCGGGGTCTGCAGCGCGATCGGATACGTGACGCCGTTCTTCGGGTTGAGCCAATAGGTGGGTGCCACCTGGCTGGAACTGGACAGATTCACGACCAGACTGCTGGTCACGTCTGCCGCGGTCACGCCGGTGTATTGTGCACGGGTGCGGTCCATATTGACGGCAAGGGTCGGCGTCCCGGCCGACTGTTGAATGCGCGCATCCGCCACTCCGGTGACGTGGCGCACCTGCGCCAAGAGCTTGTGGGCGTAGGCGAAGTCCGCGCTCAAGTCATTGCCGCGGACCTGCAGGTCGATCGGTGCCGGCGCGCCGAAGTTTAGAATCTGGCTGACGATGTCAGCGGGCAGAAACGAGAACGTCATGCCGGGGAATCGCCGCGGCAGTTCGTCGCGCAGACGATTCACGTAACCCGCGGTCGGTGCGTGCCCCTCCTTCAGAGAAATTTGGATATCGCCGTCCGATTCGCCGATCGAGCCGGTGTTGTTGTAGATCGTATTCAGAGCCGACAGGTACGTGCCGATGTTGTCCACGATCGTATCGACTTCCTCCGGTGGGATCGTTTCACGGATCGCCTTCTCGACCTCGGTGAAACGCGCCGCGGTCGCCTCGATGCGCATGCCGATCGGCGCCCGCACGTGCAACACGATCTGACCACCGTCGACGGCCGGAAAGAAATTACGGCCGAGAAACGGTGCCAGCAGGAACGACAGGGCGATGAATCCCATGAAGCCGGCGACGAACGAGCCACGATGCTCGATGGCCAGCTTCAACAAGGCATGGTACCCCCCACGCATACGCTCGAAACGAGTCTCGAAGCCGCGCTGGAAACGCACCAAGGGGTTCCGCGACGCAGCCGTGTGAGCGCCGTGCGCCACGTGCATTTTCAGCAGGTACTTGGACATCGTCGGTACCAGCGTTCGCGACAGCAGGAAGGAGCAGACCATGGCGAAAATCACGCTCTCCGCCATCGGCACGAACAGGAATTTCGCGACGCCCTCGAGAAAGAACATCGGAATGAACACGATGCAGATGCACAGCAGCGACACGAAGGCCGGTATCACGATCTGTGAGGCGCCATCGATGATCGCGGATTCCACGTCCTTGCCCTGTTCCAGGTGATAATTGATGCTCTCGATGGTCACGGTGGCCTCGTCGACGAGGATGCCGACCGCCAGTGCCAAGCCGCCCAGAGTCATGATGTTGAGGGTCTGACCGATGGCCGACAGCCCGGCGATCGCACCCAGGATGGACAGCGGAATCGAGGTCGTCACGATCAACGTCGAGCGCCAGCTACCTAAGAACAACAGGATCATCAGGCTGGTAAGAGCCGCGGCAATGACACCCTCGCGGATGACGCCCTGGATCGAGGCACGCACGAACACCGATTGATCGCCGATCGCCTTGACTTCGAGTGCGTCCGGCAGCGACGGTTTGATGACGTCCAGCATGTGTTTGACCCCGCTGACTATGTCTAGCGTGGAGGTCGCGCCGTTCTTGAACGCGCTGATGAGCACCGAACGATTGCCGTCCACGTGCACGACGTTGGTCTGTACCGCGTTGCCGTTGTGCACCTCCGCGACGTCGTGCATGTAGACCATAGCGCCGCCAACGGCCTTGATCGGCAGGTCCCCCAGATCGGCGATCTTCGAGGGCGCGTTGTTGAGCTTGACCGTGTATTCGTAGTCGCCGATTTTTTGGGTACCGGCGGGGTTGGTCAAGTTCTGGGCCGCCAGCGCATTGGCGACATCGAGACCCGTCAAGCCGCGCGCCTGCAGCGCCTCCGTGTTCAGGTCGTACATCACCTGCGGGGTCTTGCCGCCGAAGGGGTAGGGAATGCCCGCACCCTGCACCGTCACCAGACGCGTGCGCACGAAGTTCGTCCCGAGGTCTGCGAGGTTTTGTTCCGTCAAACCCTTGCCCGACAGCGCCAGCTGAATGATCGGCACCGTCGAGGCGCTGTAATTCACGATGAGCGGCGGCGTCGCACCGGGGGGGAGTTGTTTCAGCAAGGTCTGCGAAATGGCGGTGACTTGGGCATTCGCGGTGGCGATGTTCACCGACGGATGAAAGAAGATCTTGACGATGCCGAAGGTGGTATACGAGTTCGCCTCGATGTGTTCGATGTCGTTGACCGTCGTCGTCAGCGCGCGCTCGTATGGCGTGAGAATACGGCCGGCCATGTCGTCGGGCGCCATGCCGGTGTATTGCCAGGCCACGCCGATGATCGGGATGTCGATGCTCGGGAAAATATCGACCGGCATGCGCACGGCGGAGAATACACCGATGAGCAAGATGAGCAGCGCCGCCACGATGAAGGTGTAGGGCCGGGCGAGCGCAATACGGACTATGGCGAGCATGTGAGCCTCGGGCGGATGTGATGCACCGCCTGTAACGCTCGGTTGATGGCAATGGACACTTTGGTCAATACGCTGCGGTAGGGCCTACTAATATGGTAGCGTTAACATGAATTTGCAAACGATAATTTGGTAATTGTGTGTAGGAAAAAACCTACAAATTGCGGGTTCGGTCATGACCAGAATGCCCTCTGAGCCCAAAGTCTTGGGTTTTACGCTGGAAACTATGTTAGCGTTAACATTCTACACGACATTATCCATTGCATCGCATCGACGAGGCGTTCGACGGGGGAGATCCCTTGCAAAGTGTGGTCGGCAATCGGCGCAACAGGACTGCGCTGTCACAGGGAAAGCGCGCCACGATGCTCGATGTCGCGCGACGAGCGGGCGTCTCGTCGATCACGGTTTCCCGCGCCCTGCGCGAACCCGATAAGGTATCGCCGCTGCTCAGACGACGCGTGCTCGCCGCGGTGGAGGAGTTGGGCTACTTTGCGAACCAAGTGGCCAGCGGCCTGGCTTCCGGCGCGAGCCGTATCGTTCCCGTCTTGATTCCGACACTGTCGGCGGCATTGTTCGTGCCCTTTCTCAATGGCATTCGCGCCGTACTCGATCCGCGTGGCTACGAAGTCTTGTTGGGCACCACGGAATATCGCGAAGAGCTCGAAACCCAATTGATCGCCACCTTTCTGGGGTGGTTTCCCGCGGGGCTGGTCGTCGCCGGCGTGGATCACGCACCGGTCACGCGTCAGCGCCTGCAGCATGCGGTTGCCTCCGGAGTGCCGGTGGTGGAGTACATGGACTTGACCGACAGTCCCATCGACATCAATGTCGGGTTGTGTCACCGCGCCGCCGGCGAGGCGGTCGCGCGGTTTTTCGCGGCAAAAGGCTATCGTCATATTGCGTATGCGGGCACGCTCGGCTCGCTCGACCGACGCGGCGCACGGCGGGTGGAGGGATTTCAAAAGGCGCTGCACTCGATGTCATTGCCCTGTCACTACGTGCTGTTGAGCGAAGAGCCGTTCTCCCTGCTAGTGGGCGGGCGGGTATTCGCGCAGCTCATCGATGCGTATCCGATGATCGAGGCGGTGGTTTTTGGCAACGACGATATGGTCGCTGGCGCCCTCGGGGAAGCGCGTAAGCGCGGCATCGCCATTCCGAACGAGATCGCCATGATGGGATTCGCCGATTATGAAATCGCCTCCGTCATGACGCCGTCCATCACGTCGGTCGACGTGAACCCGTACGAGATGGGACGGATTGCCGCCAAGACCCTTTTGGATAGCCTGGATGGCGCGCCCTGCATCGATAGAACGATAGACACCGGGTTTCGCATCATCGAGCGCGAAACCACCGCCATCGTGCGTATTCAATAGCCCGCCCGCTTGTCCACCACGTTTTGCAGCGGTTCGCCACCGTGGAATCGGTGAAAGTTCTCGACGAAGCCTTGCATGCTCATTTCCAACCAGTCGGGATCGACCGTGCGGTCGGTACAATGCGGCGAGATGAGGACGTTGGCCATATCCCATAGCGGCGAATTCTCCGGCAAAGGCTCGCGTTCGAACACGTCCAGCGAGGCGCCCGCGATTCTTCCGCTTTGTAGAGCCCGTACCAGCGCGGCCTCGTCGATCACCGGCCCGCGTCCCACATTCACCACGATGGCCTCCGGCTTCATCGCTGCGAACTCGGCGTCGCCGATCATGTGATGGGTTTCCGGCGTCAGCGGCGCGGCGCACAGCAGCACGTCGATGCGTGCGAGCATTTCGTGCAGTTCGCCGGGACCGAACACGCCGTCCAGCAAGGGATCCTGCGTGGATCTCTCCGGACGCCGGCGCACTGCGAAGATCCGGAGCCCCAGACCGCGGGCGAGCAGCGCGCACTCGCGCCCTACCTCGCCGTAACCCACCACTCCCATCACGCGCTTGTCGGCGAAATTCACCCTGAAATCGTCCCACTTGTGCGCTCGTTGGTTGTCGAGCAAGCGGCGCACCTTCTTGGTGTGAAACAAAATCCCGAGCACGGCGAATTCGGCCAGCGACCGCTTGAAGATCCCGCGCGCGTTCGTGACCGGCACCTCGCTTTCGAGTAGTTCGGGAAAGAGCACGTTCTCCACCCCGGCCGAGAGGAAGTGAACCCAACGAACGGAGCGCGCGAGTGGCCATATACGGCGAAAATCCAAGACTGCGCTCATGAAACCGAAGTGCAAGATCACCTCGGCCTCGGCGGCCAGGCGCTCGAGCTCGGCGGGTTGGTCGCTGATGGTGATTTGCGCGACAGCGGATAACGACTCTAGTTGGCGCAACGCATAGTGATCTGGAGTTGCAATCACCAGTAGCTTGATTTTCGGCATCGAAAGGTTCCCAGGTTGAAAGCGAGAGGCGGTATCCTCGCAGGTGTTGGGCCTCGAGTGTGTCCTATCAAGCGGCGACTGCCCGCGCGGTCGCCAAATCGAGGATGCCTTGGAGGGATTTTTCGATGGCGTTCTGCCGCAGCGAGAGCATCCCTTGGCCTTGGCCGACGGCGAGCATTTGCGTCACCGTCCCATGGGAATGGATCAGGTGTTTGATCTCGGGGGTACCCACCAACAGCTCATAGACGACCACACGGCCTTTATAGCCCTTGCTGCAATCATCGCAGCCCACGGCGCTGCGCAGGATCAGATGCCCCTCCTGCCAGTACTGCGCACGCCATCGCTCGAGTATCGCGGCGGGATCCAGGGTGGTTTGATCGCAGTACTCCTCGAGCAGATCGGCGATTTCGGCTTCTGATGCGACGCGCGCCTGTTTGCAGGTCGGGCACAGCTTCTTCGCCAGCCGCTGCGACAGCACACCGATGAGAGCATCGGCGAAATTGAAGGGGTCCGTGCCGAGATCCAGCAGCCGCACGATGCTTTCGGCGGCGCTATTGGTGTGCAAGGTCGAGAACACCAAGTGTCCTGTCAGCGAAGCCTCGATGCCGATCTTGGTCGTCTCGGCGTCGCGCATTTCGCCGACCATGATGACATCCGGATCCGCACGCAGGAATGCACGCATGGCCGCCGCGAACGTCCAGCCGATGTCCGCATGCACTTGGACCTGCCGCAGGCCGGGCTGACTGATCTCGATGGGGTCCTCGACCGTCCAAATCTTGATGTCCGGGAGATTGATCTCACGTAGCACCGAGTGGAGGGTGGTGGTCTTCCCCGATCCCGTCGGTCCGCAGACCAGTATGAGTCCGAAGCTTCTCGCGATCATCTTCTGGAGCTTTGCGTAATCGGGATCGGAGAACCCAACCTGGTCGAGCGGCAGAGGCGTGGCCCCGCCGAGAATGCGCAGCACCACATCCTCGTAGTTGTCGGTGGTCGGTATGATCGCGACCCGCAGTTCGATCGACAGAGGCCCATGCTTGCTGAAATCGATCTTGCCGTCCTGGGGGCGCCGATGCTCCGAGATATCGAGTTCCGCCATGATTTTGATGCGTGACACGAGAGCTCTATTGTAGGCGTGGGGCAGTTCCAGGTAGTCCTCGAGATCACCGTCCTTGCGAAAGCGAATGCGGGTGTCGATATCGCCCGCGTTACTCTCGATGTGGATATCCGATGCACCCTGCGCATGGGCTTCGATGATGATTTTATTGGTCAGGCGGACCAGCGTGTTCTCGGACACTCGCGTATCGACATCGAGTTCCCGCGCCGGACGCGGCGTCCTTCTGTTCTCCCGGACCAGCTGATTGGCCAGATCCTCGACCTTGATCGGTGCCGCGGAGGCGTTTCGCGAGTACCGCCCGCTATCCGCGCTGGCGACGTTCATCGTGGCCGCGCCGCCATCCGCCACCCGGATGGCGAGATTGGAGTACTCCTTGGCGATGCGTACTTTCAGTTCCTGGGGGTCCGCGATGACCGGATCGATGACCATGCCGGTCTGGAACCGCAAGTCCTGTAAGAAGTCCATCGCCAGGGGATTCTCCACCGCGATGACCAGTGTGTCGCCGATACGCAGCAGCGGCAGCACCTGGTGGCGGATGGCGAATGCCATATCGACCGCCTCCAGCGCACCGGGGCCGATCGCGAATTCGCGCGCATTGGCGTAGGGGATGCCCAGTTTGTCGGACAGCGCGAATTGCACCAGCCGCACCGAGACCGCGCCCATTTCAATCAGAATGTCGCCGATGCGGCGCTCGCGGTGCTTGGTTTGAATCGTCAACGCCTCGCGCAACTGCTCCGCTGTGATGAGGCCTTCCTCGATCAAAATGTCCCCCAGCCTGGCATTCGGTCTCTTGCCCTGCTTGTTGAGTGCGCTCGTCAACTCTTCCGCGGATATGATGGCGCGTTCGGCGAGGTAACTGCCGATGCGCGCGCGACGCAGCTTCGCTTGCCGGGCCAGCGCCAGCGCGAGTTCCTCCGCGGAGAGACCATGGTTGTCGACGAGTTGCCCCCCGACCAGGGGTCCAATTTGCGTACCGGTGATCTGGGCGGCCGGTATGAAACATTTGATGACCAGCGGCGATTTGCCGTCGACGATGAACAAGAACAGTCCGTCCCGCTCCTTGATGAACCCGAGCGTATCGCCGGTCATTTTCGTCTCGTTACGCAGCGAGACGACGAACGGCCGCTCATGGTCTTTGCGCAAGTTCGTCACGCCGACGGCATCGAGTGCCGCGACGTTGGCCACGTAGGTGGCTGGTTTCGTCAGCTTGAGGGATCGAATATTGGCGACTTCGATCCGCCGCACCCCCGGGGGCTGCGCGAAGCGCACCGCGACGGACTCCGCGTCGCGTTTGAATTCCACGAGTTCGCCGCCCAGCACGCGTCCATCCATGAGCTCGACGGTGCATTCCGTACGGCCAGCGGGCGTGGATGAGTCCGAGGCTCGAAAAAACGGCGGCGTTGGCCAGTCGATGGTCGGATGCTGGTTGACTTGGATGTTCATCGGCGCGCTTCCTCATTTACCGCAGCCGTCCTACAGCGGCAACGGAACGATCCAACATTCAACCACAACCGCCCCCTGCGGGCTGGGCGGGTCCCGTCATTGTGGTGTCGTCGTTTGACCTGCGGTCGAGCGGCGCCGGTTGCTAATTCACGGGTTTTGCACGGCTCAAGCCGCGCCTGCGCCCAAGTCCGTGCTTTGTGCGATGCAAGCCGCGCAAGCGCAGAGCGCGCGAATGACTAATTCGATGTTCGCGCAGTTCATCGGCAGTCACCCGGTCGATGCGAACGACTAGCATTCGTTCAGGATCAAACTACCGCAAAGGCAAGCGATGGCCACCGCCACCGTACTCAGCCGGGAACAGCACGGACTCGACGCGGCGCAGGTGCGAGTCGAAGTCGATATCGGCACGGGGCTACCCGCCTTCCACATCGTCGGCTTGCCGCACGCGGTGGTGAAGGAGAGTAAGGATCGGGTGCGGGCGGCTGTCGTCAACTGCCATTTCCAATTTCCGCCGGGGCGCATCACCGTCAATCTCGCGCCGGCCGATCTGCCCAAGGAGGGGGGTCGATTCGACTTGCCGATCGCTATCGGGATTCTCCGGGCCTCGGGACAACTGAGCGATATACGTTGTGAATTACAACGCTGTGAACTGTACGGCGAACTCTCGCTGAGCGGCGAACTGCGCTCGATGCAGGCGGTGCTGCCGGCGGCGCTCGCGGCGTCCGTGGCTGGTCACCCCGTGATCGTCCCGCACAGCAATGCGGCCGAGGCGGCACTGGTCAAGGAGTGCGAGGTGCTCGCGGCGCGGCACCTGATGGAGGTTTACGATCATGTCCGTGGCGCGGCTCGTCTCGACTCGTATCGAGCGCCGGAGCCCTGCGCCATGCCGGCGGCACTGCCCGATCTGTTCGATGTGCGCGGTCAGCCGCAGGCGCGGCGCGCATTGGAGATCGCCGCGTCCGGTCAGCACAGCCTGATCCTCATAGGCTCCCCGGGGACCGGCAAGAGCATGCTCGCGCAGCGACTCCCCGGTATCGTGCCGCTGATGAACGACGCGGAAGCGATGCAGGTCGCGGCCCTACGCTCGATCGTGGGCCGTCCGCTGAAGCCGGGCGAGTGGCGTGCGCGCCCCTTTCGAAGTCCGCACCACACGGCCTCGGCGGTGGCCTTGGTCGGCGGCGGTGCCCACCCGCGACCGGGAGAGATTTCGCTGGCCCACAATGGCGTGCTGTTTCTCGACGAACTGCCCGAGTTCGAGCGGCATGTATTGGAAGTGCTACGCGAACCCATGGAATCCGGCGCCATTACGATTTCGCGCGCCGCGCGGCAGGCTGAATATCCGGCGCGTTTTCAGTTGATTGCGGCGATGAACCCGTGTCCTTGTGGCTACCTCGGCGACTCCATCGGGACCTGCCATTGCAGCCTCGATCAGGTGCAGCGCTATCGCAACCGCATCTCGGGTCCGCTGCTCGATCGTCTGGATCTCCAGGTGCACGTGCCGCGTGTGGAGTTCAAGAGCCTGCGCGATCGATCCGCTGGCCGCGAGGCCAGCGCGGCGGTCGCTGCTCGCGTCATGCGGACGCAAGAGTTGCAGATACGGCGGCAGGGAGTCCGCAACGGCGAGTTGGACACCGCGGCGGTGGAGCGTTACTGCGCGCTGCCCGGGTCTGGCTGGAAGTTGCTGGAACGGGCCGTGCAGCAGCTGGGGTTGTCGGCGCGTGGCTATCACCGCGTGTTGCGGGTGGCGCGTACGATCGCCGATATGCACGACAGTCCGCAGATCGCCCTCGATCACCTATCCGAAGCGCTGGCCTTGCGTGCGCTGGATCGGCAGCGAGCGGCGTGATGGATCCCGAATGCTTTATCGGACCCTCGGTCACGATTGGGGACCTGTTTGTTATAATACCGGCAAATGTCAAAGATCGTCGATAGAACCCTCGATTGCTTCGAGATATTCGCTGCGCAGAAGCAGCCTTTGTCGTTGACCGAAATCGCCAAGCTGCTGGGAATCCCGGCGTCCAGTTGCCGTGATGTCTTGAAGGCCATGGAGCGACGCGGGTATGTGTATGAACTGAGCCCGCGCGGGCGCTTCTATCCGACGCAGCGCATGTATGAATTGGGCAAGGTGACCGCGGAATACGACCCGGTGTTGCTGCGTGCCGAAGCGTTGCTGCGCTCGCTGCGCGACATGGTGGATGAGTCCGTGCAACTCGCCAAGGTGAACAACCACCTGCAGGCCACGTACCTGCTGGCGTTCGAGTCGTCCCAGCCGTTGCGCATGATTACGGCGGTCGGCAACAATTTGCGCAGCTTGCACGCCACGTCGGCCGGCAAGGCGCTGCTCGCGAGCTTGGACGATCGCGTGTTGGATGACTACCTGAAGTCCGCGACAATGCCGCCTTTGACGGCCCGCTCGCTGAAGTCGAAAAAGGAACTGCGCGAGCAAATCGAGGCCGGGCGCACGGCTGGCTGGTTCGTCAACCGGGAGGAGAGCGTGGACGGGGTTACCTCGCTTGCCTCGCGCTTCAAGTGGCGTGATTCGCTCTACATCATTTCCATGGCAGGTCCGACGACGCGCATCGAACCGAAATTGACTTGGGCGGCGCAGCTTCTAATGGACGTCTGCAAGCGCTTGGAAATGCGGGGTGACGCAGCCCCCGCTCCTGTGACTCCGTCAGGCCCGGCACCCGCCCGGCGATGGTAGGGATCCGTCGGTCTCCCGTGATAGCCCCTGGAGTCAAGAGAGCTCGCCGCTTTCCACGCGGTTCAGCAGGGCAACCGGTACCTTGACCAGCATCTCCAGCGCCATCGCGCCGTAGGCCTTGCCCTGCGGATCGATGCGCAGCGAGGCCATGCCACCGCCGCCCAATGCGTCTTGCATCAGGAAATTAAATGCCCATAGGCCCGGTGCTTCGAATCGTTCCACCGGCCCGTCGACCAGGAATTTGAAGTGTTCGGCCATGCGCTCCACGGTCACTTCGCGCCGCAGCAGCGGCACGTAGGCGGGATGGCGCGCGATGATCGCCACGTTGGACGTATTGCCCTTGTCTCCCGACCGTCCCACCGCCAGGCGTATCAACGGCACCTCGATGGACGGTCCGTCCCATTCGCCTTGGGGTTCCACGACGGGGTCGCGTGCGTGACGGGGCGCTGGCGGGCTGCCGGCCGGCACGGCCACCTCGCTGCGCTCACCGCTCATCCAGACGGTAGGCTGTGGCAGCGTGACCTTATCGATGAAAAATGTGTATAGCCGAATATGCGGCGCAGGCTTCGGCCGACCGGTGTAAATGCCGGTGGTGCCGGGAGCGAAGGAGATGCCCACCGAGCCCAGCTCTCGCGCAAACAGATCCAGACACTTGGCGTCCGCATGCACCACCACCAGCCGCAGCAGCACCTCGCGCGTGCCGCGCGCGCGCGATCGGGGTCCATAAGAAGCCTCGGCGCCGAGCGCCTCGATGTGCGTGGCCGAGAAGTCCGGCAGACCCAACTCCTTGAAGCTCAGGCGCGCGCGCGCGATCAACGCCTCGCCGGTGCGTTCGGCCTTGGCCGCGGCATCGGGTCCCACGATGGAGACGCTCGCCACGGCGCGGTATCCCTGCTGATAAGTCGCCGACACCTTGTATTGCGCCGTGGGAGCGCGGCCGCGGACACCGGTGACGCGCACGCGATCGGGTCCGTCTTGGACTATGTTGACCTCGCTGAAATCGGCGACGACGTCGGGCAGGATGTAGGCGGAAGGATCGCCGATTTCGTACAGTGCCTGTTCGGCAACGGTGCTCGGCGTCACCAGTCCGCCGGTGCCGGCGGGCTTGGTCACCACGAAGCTGCCGTCGGCTTGGCACTCGGCGATCGGATAGCCGATATTTTCCCAATTGGGCACGGTCTGCCAATCGGTGTAGAGACCGCCCACGCCCTGCGCACCGCATTCCAGCAGATGTCCCACCAGGCTGCCCGCGCCAAGCCGGTCGTAGTCGTCTTCGCGCCAATCGAACTCATGCATCAAGATGCCGAGTGCGAGTGCGCTGTCGGCACAGCGTCCGGTGATGACGATGTCGGCGCCGGCATCGAGAGCCGCCTTGATCGGCAGTGCGCCGAGATATGCGTTGGCGGTCAACAGGCGCGGCGGCAACTCGGCACCCGACAGCGCCTCGCGAATCCGGCCGCGCAGTCCGTCGATCAGCGGCATGACGTCATCGCCTTCCACGGCGGCGATGCGCAGCGGCAGCGCTAGCTCGTCGCAGGCCTTTTGCATGGCGGCCGCGCAGCCGCGGGGGTTGACGCCGCCCGCGTTCGACACGACCTTGATGCCGCGCGCTGCGATGGTCGCCAAGTGCTCCTTCAGGTAGGCGAGGAAATCCGGTGGGAACCCGCCATCAGGCGCTTTCATTCGCGCGCGTGCCAGCAACGACATGCTGACTTCGGCGAGATAATCCATCATCAAGTAGTTGACCGGCGCCGCGAGCAGCTGCGGCACCGCCCGCGGACTATCGCCCCAGGCACCGGAGGCGCCGCCGATTCGAACGAGATGCTGTGCCATGATGTCAATCCTCGTCGGGCGTGCGGGCCCAGCGCGGCGGCCGCTTCTCATTGAAGGCGCTGAGGCCCTCGGCGGCGTCGCCGCTGCGCGATGCCAGACCGATCTGCGCCTCCGCGAAACTCAACGCTTCCTCGAACGCCATCATCTGCATGGCGAAGATCACTTGCTTGCCACGACGCAACGCGGTGGGCGACGCGGCGTTGAGTTTCGCGACCAGCGCATCGACGCTCGCATCGAGCTCGGCCGCGGGGACCACTTGATTCACCAAGCCCATTTCCGCGGCGCGGGCCGCCGAAATGAGCTCGCCGGTCAGACACAGTTCGTTGATGTGCCGGGCGTGCATGGTCGCCCGCAGGAACACGAGTACTTGCATCGGGAACACGCCCACTTTCACTTCCGGCAAGCCGAAGCGCGCGTGCTCGGCGGCGATCACCAGGTCGCAGAGGGCCATCAAGCCCATGCCGCCGGCGACACAGGCGCCGTTGACCCGCGCGATCAACGGGATGCCGATGCCGCGAACCAGTCGCGCCAGTCGCCCGAACTCGGTGGTGGGGTCTTCAGGTCCGGCCTGAAAAGTCTCGGTGCCAGCCGACAGATCCGCACCCGCGCAGAAAGCCTTCTCACCGCTACCCGTGAGTACCACCGCGCGGATGGTGGGATCCGCCGCCGTCGCGGCGATGGCCTGAGCGATGCCGGCAAGCACCGCCGAGTTGATGGCATTGCGGCGCGCTTCGCGGTTGATCCATAGCCACAGGGCCGCGCCCCGGCGTTCCGACCGAATCGCGGCGAGCTCCGCGTCAGACATCGTCGACTGTCGCCGCCGGAAAGATTTCGCGATTGTGTTCCCCCAGATTGGGGGCCAACCGCGCCACCGATGCCGGCGAGCCGCTGAAGCGGATCGGAAAGCGGCAGGTCTTGAGCAGGCCTTCCGTGGGGTGCTCGACATCCTGGAAGAAGTCCACCGCGTTCAAATGCGGATCGTCGAACAGCTCCTCGATGGAGTTCACCGGACAGGCCGGAATATCGGCCCGGTGACAGATCTCCAGCCATTCGGCGGTGGTGCGGGTGGGCAGATGCTGGGCGAGAAATCGCCCCATGTCCTCGGCATGCTGGGTGCGACTTTCCTGCGAGGCAAAACGGGGATCGGTGTCGAGCAAGTCGGGCATACCGAGTAGTTCGCCGAAAAAGCGCCAATGCCGATCCGTGTACACCACCAGGGAGAGATGACCATCGGCGGTGGGATAGGGTCCGCGGGTACGCGATAACAGGCGCCGATAACCCATGCCGCCCGCGGGGGGCACGAACGCGCCGCCGCCCATGTGATCGGCCAGCACGAATTGCGCCATGGTTTCGAACATCGGCACTTCGATGAACTGACCGGCAGCCGTCTTTTCACGATGATACAAGGCGCTCGTCACCGCGAGCGTCACGTGCAGGCCCACCACCCGGTCGCAGATGTTGATCGGCGCGTAGCGCGGAGTGCCGTCCACCGCCTTGAACAAGCCGGCAATCCCGGCGGCGGCCTGCATGAGGTCGTCGTAAACGGCCTTGCCGGCTTGCGGTCCGCCCGCTCCATAGCCGACGGCGGCGCAATAAATGATGCCGGGATTCACGAGGCTGACGCTTTCGTAGTCCAGCCCTAAGCGCTTCAAGCCCTGCGGCCGCACATTCGATATCAGCACATCGGCGCTGCGCGCCAGTGCCAGCGCGGCCGCCTTGTCCGCGGGCTGTTTCAAGTCCAGCACCACACTGCGCTTGTTACGGTTCGCCTGCAGGAACAAGGGGCCCATGCCGGGATGTCGCCACGGGCCGACCCAGCGCATGGAGTCGCCACCGCCCGCTTCGACCTTGATGACGTTGGCGCCTAGATCGCCCAGCGCCTGAGTTGCCGACGGCCCCATCAGGACTGTGGTCAAATCGAGTACGCGCACCCCGCGCAGCGGACCCGTGACACCGGCGGGCGCTTCACCCCAATCTGCCTGGATTGACCCATCGGTGGATGCCATCGGTTCCTCGGTGAGATATTCAAGAACGCTATGGCGTCTTTTATTTCGAACTGGCGTAATTATACCCGTGTGTCACTGAGCCCACAACAATTGCTGAGAGGGCATACCGCATGCTCGGAAACTGTCAAACCGGGATCTTTTCCATTCATCAAACAGAGCATCATCCCGCTCGGCTGACGATTGCGATGCCGTGGTTCACGTGAGTTATGCCGCTAAGATTTTGCGCCCAGCCGCACCGCGATCCGCATCAGCGGCCAATTTGCTATAGTTTGCGGCGACAAAACGACGCGCGCAACAAACGCCGTCTGGAGAAATGACATGTTGGCCGTACCTCTGGTTTCGGATATCGAACGCAGCACCATGCGTCGCGTCACGTGGCGCCTGATCCCCTTTTTGATGCTGTGCTACGTAGTCGCGTGGGTCGATCGCGTGAACGTCAGCTTCGCCGCTCTGCAGATGAACAAAGATCTGGGATTCACCGGCGCGCAATATGGCTTGGGCGCGGGGTTGTTCTTCGTCACCTACTGTCTGCTCGAGGTGCCGTCCAACTTGCTGTTGATTCGCTTCGGCGCCACGCGCTGGATCGCGCGCATCATGTTCACCTGGGGTCTGTGCGCGATGGCGATGGCCTTCGTGCGCAATCTGACCAGCTTTTATGTCGTGCGGCTGCTATTCGGCGCGGCGGAGGCCGGCTTCTATCCGGGCGTGTTGTTCTTTTTGACGCTGTGGTTTCCCGCCGCCTATCGCGGCCGTGTGCTGGCCGTGTTCGTTTCCTCGGCGGCCATCAGCGGTATCATCGGTTCGCCGATTTCCGGTCTGCTGTTGACGCTGGACGGAGTCGCCGGCTTGAGAGGCTGGCAGTGGCTGTATGTGGTCGAGGCTCTGCCGGCGATTCTGCTGTCGCCGCTGGTGCTGCTGCTGCTCAAGGACGGCCCCGGCCACGCGGCATGGTTGCCCGGGGACGAGCGGCGGTGGCTGGCCGAGACGCTGGATGCGGAAGCGCGCTTGATCGAACCCAAGCATGGGGCGTCGGTGTGGCGCGCGGTCACGCAACCGCGGGTGTGGCTCATGGCCATGGGCTACTTCGCCAATGTCTGCCTGCTGAACGGCATCCAGTTCTTCCTGCCGCAGATCGTGGCGGCCTTCGGCTTGTCGACCACGCAGACCGGTTTCGTCGTCGCCATGCCGAGCGCGTTGGCGTTGGTCACCATGGTGTGGTGGGGTCGGCGCTCCGATAAGTACCGGGAGCGCTATGGGCACGCGGCCGGGGCGCTCTTTATCGGCGCGGTGGCGCTGCTGGCGGCCATGCTACTGCACGACCCCACCCTCCGCATCGTGCTGATCGCACTGTCGGTGGCCTTCACCCTAGCGTTCAACGGGCCATTCTGGGCGATCCCCGGCAGCTTCCTGTCACGCAACGCCGCCGCCGGCGGCATTGCCGCCATCAGTTCGCTGGGTGTCACGGGCGGCATCGTGACGCCGTGGCTGGTGGGACGCAGCCGCGATCTCACGGGTGATTTTCGCATCGGCCTCAGTGCCGTGGCGATTTTCGCCATGGTCATCGCACTGTTGTTCTACCTCGTCGGGCGGCGCACGGCCAAACAATAGAGCGATTCCCGATGCGCCATACCATGTCAGCTGCTCGAATCCTGGGCATGTGCTTGCTGGCCCAGACCGTGCCTTACACGGCGTGGGCGGCCGATACCGCGAGTTCGTGCCAAGCCTCTGGTTGGGACATGAGCCGGGAATTGAAAGCCTTCGCTAAACCGCCGCTCGGCGCCGCGGCGGGTATCGGATCGTCGAGTACGCCGCTACTGCGGCTCGATACGCTGTATGCGTTACGACTGAGCGCGCAGGGCGACGTTCGGTTCGTGGAGCCGCCGGGACAGGCTCCGAAGGCGGCAACGCCCATGGCGGGGTTGATGCATTTTACGGTTCCGAGCAGTGGCCGCTATCGGGTCACCGTCGATGCGCCGTTGTGGATCGACGTCGTCGCGGCCGAGGGAATCGTTGCGCCCAGCGCCTATACGGGCTGGCATGATTGCAGTGTGTACCGCAAGAGCGTCGATTTCATGCTGGACGCTGGGCAGTCGGTGACGCTGCAATTCAGCGGCGCCGCCACCGATCTCGTCAGAGTGACGCTCGAACCGCCGCCGACCGATTGAGGCGCTAGCCTGAATCCTGCGTCAGCTCATCCAGCGCCATCGAGTGTCAGGCCGCGGCCTCGTCGACCATGGCGATGATGTCGGCGAGCACGGTGCCTGCCACTCGGAGACGGCAGCCTTCGATCTGCCCACGATCGAAGGAGCGGCCGACCGTGCGGCCCTTGACGATGAGCGCGATGGTCGAGCCCAAGGGACCTCGATCCGACGCACCGGTGTCGGTATTCGTCACGCTGCCGTAGAGACCGTGGTTCACCAGCCGGTGCTTGATCTCCTGGCGGATCTTACTCAAGCCGGTGTCGAATTCTTCGCGGAACTGATTCTCTTCCATGGAGTCCTCGTGAATCGTTGATGCATCGTGACGATGCTTCGGATGACGCTCGTGACGATGTGGGGATGATGTTCGCGACGATGTTGGGCGGGAGCTCCATGGTACGCCCATCGTCGGCAGGGTGCCGGCTATCGCAGTGCCCAAATCTAGAGCGCTAGTCGAAATCGGTGTTGCGGTGCGTTCTGGCGGTTAGATCACCCACCCGCACCGGCGACGGCGCAGGTGCCGTCCAGCAGTAGTTCGCCGGTGGGCCCGGTGCCCGTGAGGATCACGAAACCGGGACCACTCTGGTACTGCATGCCGGCGACCACCAGCGTGTAATCGCCCATGTGGTGCAGTACCTCCGGCCCTAGCTTGGCGAGCAGTTCGAAGGGGTTGGCGCCGTCCAGCCCATCGGCCGTGATCCGCTGTGCCTGATAGGTTGACCCGGCCACGACCAACGGGGCCCAGGTGTCGCCGATTTTGTCGGTGGCCGCGTGCAGCGAGTCGAATACTTCCTGGCGCAGGCACTCGATGTGTATGTGGAATTGGTCCTGGGTACGGGAGTGAGCGGTGTTGACGGCGAGTCCTATGGCGGTGCGGGGTACGGCGTGGCCGACGAACTTCGTGATGAGATCGCGCGCATGCCAGGCCTCGGCAAAATAGTTGGGCGTATCGGGATCGAGCAGTTCGCTGCTCTCGATGCCGGCCATGGTTTGGGTCGGGATCAACAGGTAGTGGGCACCGCCCTTGCGGTCCGCCAGCACCGCGTAGCCTGAACTCTCGGGGTCGGAATCCGGCAGAAACACGCGCTCGCAGGGTGACGGATCATGTTTCTGCGTCCAGTTCACGACGCATTGCTGCTGCACGATCTGGCGCAGGGCGTCGCGGCCGGAATTGATTTCGGGCGAGTAGGTGGAGCCCTCGGACGCCTGGGTCTGTTTTTGGTGCGGGCGTTGGGCGGCCGCCGGTAAGGAGGCGGTCAGGGCCGCTACGACGGCGAATGAAACCCAGAATGTTCGAGGCAATGTCGTCTTCACGTGGCTCCGTGGGGTTCGTTGGCGGTGCGCGGCATTCTACCTGGGTTGGGCCTCAACTTTTGATACCGATCTGCGGCACCGCGCCGTAGCGGCCCAGCAGGTAGCCCTTGGCGATCAGTTCGCGATTGCGTGAACTGGAGGTCAGAAGGGCCGACAGCCCGCTGCTGCGCGCTTCGTCCAGATGCATGAGCCAGATTTCATCGCGGCGCATGATGTCCAGATCCATGAGCGTCGTGTTGTGACTGGTGAGCAGAAGTTGGGCGCCACGGCTGGAGACCTGCGGATCGTTGATGAGTTGGATCAAAAACCGTGCGATCAGCGGATGCAGACTGGTGTCGAACTCATCGATGAGCAGCAGCTTGCCGTCGTCGACCGCCGCCAGCAGCGGGCCGAGCAGGGCGAACAGACGTTGAGTGCCCGCGGCCTCCAGGGTGGAATTCATCCACACCGCGTGCCAGTCCTGACGCGCATAGAGGAACTCGACCACGGCGCGCGACGTGCCCTTCACCGAGTGACCGCCCGCACCGCTGCGGGAAACGGCGGGCTCGCTCGGCGCCATCTCGTGTTCGGCGATCCTAACGTCATCCACCAGCAGGTCGACGGCGCGCAGCAGGGTGAGCAGTCGGGACTTGAAATCGTCGTTGCGTATCTGAGCGGCGACGCGCGTCAGGTCGCCGAGAGTCTGTGGAAATACGATGTCGAGAGAGTGTTCGACCCAGTGCAGCAGAGGCGCCAGCTGCCTCGAGTTCAGTTGTGCGGCGGCGGTGAAAAACAGGGCTTGGGGCCGTGTTGCCTTGCGCCACATTTCGCGCGGTCCGTTGAAGCTCGGCGAGAACGGTGCCCAGAGGTCCGATTGCGTCGCGGGATCGAAGGTGCGTTCGAACCAGCGCTGTGACTTGCCGGTGCGATACACCAGCAGCCGTTCCCAGGTGACACGGTCGGCGTCGTAGGCCATTGAATAGCGATAGCGAACGTCGCCCAGCAGCACGTCGATTTCGAATTCGGTGGGTTGGTCCACCGAGGGACCGAACTGAAACGGCGTGTAACGCTCTTGGAACTGCTCGTCGGAGAAGCTCGTGGAGTGGATCATCAAATCGCGCAGGGTCGACAGGGCCATGAGCAGATTGGTTTTGCCGCTGGCGTTCGGACCGAACACGATGGCCACCTTGGAGACCCGCGGAACCGCCTTCACGCCGGTATGCACACAATGCGTCGATTGGTGGGTTCGATCCGAGGAACTAGCGAAACTCAAGGATTGCTCGCCCAAAAAGGAGCGAAAATTTCCCAATTTAAAACCTATGAGCATGCCGTCGTTTCCTTGAGCGAAGGATTGTAGCGGGGCCTTGCGATATGTCGCATATCCGCCGAGCAAAAACCGAGTCTGACGCGATTTTTCGCAGAGATCTGCGGTGATTGGCTTCTGAAGTGGTTCAGCGGCCGCTCTACCCCGTTCCAACGGGGTGCGGGAGCGGTGGATTCCGCTTCAGCATTCCTGAACAATGTCGATCAGCGGTACGATGAATTCGATCGGAGTGTTTGGTACGGATGCGGTCATCTTGGAGGAGTGGCGGATTGAATGTGTTCACATGGTGTGCGGTGTTCGCCTGCAGCGGCGCATGGGGATGCGCGCAGGCCGCTGCCGTGACCGCCAGTATCGTTGACGGTGCGGGAGTGCCGGTGCCCGACGCGGTCGTCGCGCTGTTACCGGAGGCATCTCTGCCTGCCTCGACGCTCGCCAAACCCAGGGTCGCCATGGACCAGGTGAAAAAGCAGTTCGTACCGCATGTGCTGGGCATCGAGGTCGGTACCACCCTGTATTTTCCAAACAGCGACAACATTCGCCACCAGGTGTATTCGTTTTCGGAAGCGAAGCGCTTCGAGTTGAAGCTGTACTCCGGCAAGTTGGCGGCGCCCGTCGTTTTCGATCAACCCGGGGTCGTCGTCCTAGGGTGCAACATTCACGATTGGATGAGCGCCTACGTTTACGTCGTTCCGACGCCGTTCTTCGCCATGACGGACAACGCCGGGCGCGCGGTCATCAAGGCTCCGGCCGGCAGCTACACCGTGAATATCTGGCATCCGCGATATGCCCACGGCACCCAGCCCTTCAGTGCCTCGCTAGCGGTGGCGCACGAGGCCGAGGACTTGCATCAGACGCTGATGCTCGCGGCTACCGATGACTCGCCCGGTGTGCCGCCCGCGCACCCGTAACGCTCAGAAGGCGCCATCCTATGAGCGACCCTACGATGAGTTGCCGGCGGAATGTGTCTGCCACTCTGGTACTCGCGGATCATCCACGTCAGAACATCGCAAAGCTGAGTGTGTCGGTGACATCTGCCACATTGAAATTCACCGGTACGGCGATGACCGGCACGTGCTCCTTGCCGGTAAGCCATGTCTCTAGGTCGCGGCAGGACAAGGGCGGCGAGTAGAGATAACCTTGGGCGATATTGCAGCCGAAACTCTTCAGCCGTTTGGCGGATATCTCGGTTTCGATGCCTTCCGCGACCACCTTCAGTCCGAGACTGTGCCCCATGTCGATGGCCGACCGGACCACCGCGCCGAACTCGGCATCGGTTTCCAGTCCTTGCACGAAGCTGCGGTCTATTTTGAGTTCGTGCACCGGCATGCGCGCCAGCAGGCTGAGCGAGGAGTAGCCCGTGCCGAAATCGTCGATCGAGAGATGCACACCCAATGCCGCCAATGACTCGAGTACCCGCAGCGCGCGCTCGGGATCCTCGATGAAACTGGTCTCGGTGAGTTCCAAGGTGAGCAATGAGGGTGGCAGCTGGTGGCGCGTCAACAGGCCGGCGACACGGGTGTCGAGCCGCGGGTCGGCGATGTCGTCCGCACTGATGTTGACGGCCAGGGGCAGCGATCTACCCGCGCGGTGCCATTCGGCACCCTGTGCGATGGCCCGGTCCAGGACCCAGCGCGTCAGGCGGCGGATGAACCCGGTCTGTTCCGCGAAAGCAACGAAGGCCGCAGGGCCCAATAGGCCGCGAGTCGGATGTTGCCAGCGAACCAATACCTCGGCGCCGGCGACGCGCTGGGTGGCCATGTCGATTTTTGGCTGGAAGACTAGCCGTAGCTCGTCATGTTCGACCGCATTTCTCAGTTCGCCCAGCAGCGAGAGCTGATCGCGTGCCGCGGGTTTCAATGTTTCTTCGTAGACCGCCAACTGGCGTTTGTCGCGCCGTGCTCGCTCGAGCGCAAGATCCGCCGAGCGCAGCAGGTCGTCCGAAGGTGCGGCGCCAGGGGCAACCACCAATCCGACGGTGGCGCTGATGTCGATGGGCTGAGCTTCCACGAGTATGGGCTCCCCCAGCGCCATCAGCAGCGAGGTTCCCCATGATGACAGGTCGGTGCCGTCGCGCAGCCGGGTGAAGGCAGCGAATTGGTCCGCCGCGAGCCGTGCGACGGTGGAGTGCACGGTGGGCACGGCCGCGAGGCGCTCAGCCACCTTGATGAGCACCGCGTCTCCCACGGAATATCCGAGGTGCTCGTTGATGCGGCGAAAGCGTTGCAGGTTGATGACCGCGAGCCCCACCGGTGCGCCGTGCGCGTCGAGCAGCGCCTGACTCAGGGCGACACCGAACGCGGTGCGGTTCATGAGTCCGGTCAGCGTGTCCTCGTAGGCCAGCCGTCGGATCGACTGGTCGCGCGATTTCAGCGTCGTTTGCATCAGCTGCATGCCTTCTGCCAAGACTCCGAGTTCGTCGTCCCGCTGCACGTCGGGCGCGACATCATAGGTTCCGCCGCGAATTCGGTCGACCAGGCGAGTCAGATCGCGCAGGGGACGAGTGATGTTTCTCGCGATCCAAAAGGCCGCCCAGGCGAAACAGAGCAGGCTCACCGCCGCGATCTCGAACAGCGTGCTGGTCAGGTTATCGAAGGAAGCACTGGCCTCTCGCAGCGAGCGCGACAAGGTCGCCACCACCTCCGTGCCGTCCGGGCTCGACAGCACGATCTGCCGTGTCTTCATATCGTCGTCCGCGCGCGGATCGGGTACGGTGCTGACCACGCGGGTCCAGCGTCCGTTGGAGCGCAGCGATAGCGTCACACCGAGGGCGGTGATCTGCGCCAATTCCGTGGCGGCGGCATGGTCGAGTTCGAATCCCATCACGATCCACGCCACGGGCACTGGGCTTTTAATGGGCACGGCGACGAGCTGATAGATGTGTCCCTCCTCGACGATGACCCGCGCTTCGTTGCTTCCCCGGAGGTTCTCGCGTTGCAGGGGTGAGATCGGAAATCGTGCGCCGGCGGCGACCCGCGAGCCCGAGGCGGCAATGACGTGGCCGTCCAAGGAGGTCAAGACCACCATTGCGGCGCCGATGCGTGTGCCGTGATTTTCGAGCACGGAGACCAAGGTGTCGGTATCGTGCGCTGCCACCGCCTCGCGAAAGCCATAGTCCGCCGCCACCGCGGTGGCTGCCTGGGTCAGCAGCCTGTTATTGTTCTTGAGGAAATTAGAGAATACCGACGTGCCGACCGCGAGCTGGCGCTGAACTTCCGCAGCCGCGTTCTTCTTGTTGGCCGCCGAAATGGCGCCGAGCGCGGCAGCCAGGACCGCTGCGAGCAACAGTAGAAAGGTCAACGCGATTCGAGTGCGCAGCGCCATGATCGATTGCTCTAACGCGGCGCGTCGCGCGTCCGGGTGCGGCGGCGGCTCATGGCGTCGCGGTTGATGCGCGATCGTCGCCAACCGGCGTGGCCGCGGCATGCTCCACGACGTCGCGTTTCATCGGCGCGAGCAAACGCAGCAATTCGTTCCTGGCGCCCAGTGCGACGTGACGCTCCTTGAGTACATCGCGCAGCGTATCCACCATGACGTAGAACTGCGCTTCGGAAATGTGATGACCTGCGTGAACCTCCTTCATCGGATCTCCCGAGTAGTGGCAGGGCCCGCCGGACAGATCGCAGATTTGTTCGGCAAGCAACCGCTTGATGCGCTCGAGTTTGCTGTCCTTGAAGCTCGGACCTGTGACGGGGTCGGCTGCCACACGATCGATGAGTGTAGCGGCGATGGCCGCGACGCCGGGCGCTCCCCCTAAACGTGCATACAGCGTCGCCTTCGCATGCGCCGCGGAGCTGCACGCGCAGCACGCCATCATCAGCCAGACTCGAAATGTGACCGGTGTCATACGTCAATCCGATAAAGCCTCAGGGTAAAGGGGCCCAGAAACCGACGCTGTGCGTTCGGACACAATATTTGGCTGGCGCATCGGTAGCCTTGGCATCATGAAATGGCGAGTGGACGGTGAGTTTCAACGCAATGGACGCCCGAGGGCGCTGATTTGGGTGGCGTTCTGCGTATGCTGCTTTGCGATCTCCGCCAGGGCGGGCGATCGCCTGGAGTGGACCGGTGCGGTGACCCAGGTGGAGGGGAGTGCGGGTGGTGGGCTGGTGCCGTGGGCGCTGATCGGCGGTCTGGGCACGGACGCGCAATTCGGGGCGACTGCCTTCGCCACCCATGTGTCGACCGGGGACTTTTCATTGCGCAGCGGGGGCGCAAGCATCGACTACGCCGACCGCTGGGAACTCTCGGTGGATCGGCAGCGCTTCGATGCCGGCTCCGTGGTTCCCGGCGTGACGCTGGGCCAGGATATCGTCGGCTTGAAGGCGCGCGTGCTCGGCGATGCGGTATTCGCACCCGATGAACTCCTGCCACAGATCGCCGTGGGCGCGCAGTGGAAACGCACGCTGGACTTCGATGAGATTCCGAAGGCGGTGGGCGCTCAGCGCGGCGAGGACGTGGACCTGTACATTGCCGCGACCAAGCTGTATTTCGCGGCCGTCGCGGGGCGCGACGTCATCCTCGACGCGACCTTGCGCCGCACGCGCGCCAATCAATTCGGTCTGCTGGGATTCGGCGCGGCCGGAGCCGGCGGCGACCGCTTCAGCTGGGAGCCCGAGGTATCGGCCGCCATCTTCCTCGAGGACTCGTTGTTGTTCGGTGCCGAATATCGCGACAAGCCCAGCAATCTCGCCGCGTTCCACGAGAACGCCGCCGAGGATGTGTTTCTGGCATGGGCCCCCGTCAAAAATCTCTCCTTGACCGCGGCTTGGGCGGATCTCGGAGGCATTGCGGGCAAGACCACACAGCGTGGGGTCTATCTGTCGCTCTGGATCGGGATTTGAGATAAATCGTCAATTGAGCTCAAAGAGCGCCGCGATCGCATACCATACGCGGCCTCATGCCCATCGTACGCCTCGATAAAGTCTCCTTGAGCTTTGGTCTCAAGCCCCTGCTGGACAACGCCTCCCTGCAGATACGCCGCGGTGAGCGGGTCTGCCTGCTCGGCCGCAATGGCGAGGGCAAGTCGTCCCTGATGCAGCTCATCACCCGCGGCATCGCGCCCGACACCGGTGAAGTCTGGGTGCGGCCGGGCGCCAAGGTGGCCACGCTCGCCCAAGAGGTGGCGCCGTCCAGCGATCAAAGCGTGCTCGACGTCGTCATGGGCGGCGTGCACATGGCGGGGCTGGACGGCGACTGGGAGGCGCAATTGCAGGTGGACCAGGTGATCGCCAGACTGGAACTCGACCGTGATGCGCCCATGAGTTCACTGTCGGGGGGCTGGCGGCGTCGTGTGATGCTGGGTCGCGCGCTGGTGTCGGCGCCGGATCTCTTGTTGCTGGACGAGCCCACCAATCATCTGGATATCGACGCCATCACCTGGCTGGAAGAGATGATGCTGGAGTTCGAGGGTGCGCTGCTGTTCATCAGCCACGATCGCGCGTTCGTACGCAGGCTCGCCACCCGCATCGTGGAACTCGACCGCGGCCAGCTCCGCGGCTGGCCCGGTACCTACGATAACTACGTCGTGCTGAAGGCCGCCGCCCTGGAGGATGAGGCGAAACATGCGGCCCTGTTCGACAAGAAGTTGGCGCAGGAGGAGGTGTGGATACGCAAGGGCGTGCAGGCGCGCCGCACCCGCAACGAGGGCCGGGTGCGCGCGCTCGAGGCGTTGCGCGTGCAACGCAGCGAGCGGCGCGAGCGCGTCGGACAGGTCGATGTCCGCGTGCAGGAAGCGGGCGCCTCGGGCAAACTGGTTTTCGAAGCGCTGCACGTGAGCCAGACTTTCGGCGAACGCACCCTCATCGACGACTTCTCCACCCGCATCATGCGTGGCGATCGCATCGGCATCATCGGTCCGAATGGCTGCGGCAAGTCCACCCTCATCAAGCTGCTGGTCGGTCAGCTCGAACCCACGAAGGGCACGGTACGGCGCGGCACCGCCCTGGAGCCGGCCTATTTCGATCAGCAGCGCGACCAGCTCGACTCGAACGCGTCAATCGCGGACAACGTGACCGGCGGCAGCGGCGACACCGTCACCATCGACGGTCAGGCGCGGCATGTGTCGAGTTATCTACGCGATTTCTTGTTTCCTCCGGAACGCTTGCGTGCCCCCGTGAGCATGTTGTCCGGAGGCGAGAGAAATCGTCTATTGCTGGCGCGGCTCTTCGCCAGGCCCAGCAACCTATTGGTGATGGATGAACCCACCAACGATCTCGACGTGGAGACTTTGGATCTACTGGAAGAATTGGTGGCGAATTATTCCGGCACCCTGCTGCTGGTCAGCCATGACCGCGCGTTCATCGACAATGTCGTGACCAGCACCTTGGTCTTCGAGGGCGCCGGCAGTCTCAACGAGTACGTGGGTGGCTACGGCGACTGGCTGCGGCAGCGCAGATCCGCTACCGCGAAGCCAAAGTCCGCGGCAACCCAGCCGGGCATCGCCGGCCGGCCGTCAACCCCGCCGATGCCGCAACCCGCGGCGCTCGCCGCCGGGGCCAAGCCGGGCACCCGCGCGGCGGTCGGCGGCGTGGCGGTCAAGCCCGTCAAGCGGTCGTACAAGGAGCAGCGCGAACTCGAGGAGATTCCCAAAACCATTCAACGCCTCGAGAGCGAACAAGCCGAGTTGACGGCTACGATCGCCGACCCCGAGTTGTTTCGTCGCAGTCCCGCCACGGCGGCCGCGGCTACGCAACGTCTGCAAGCGGTGGCGAAGGAACTCGAAACGGCGTTCGCGCGCTGGGAGGCTCTCGAAACCTCGGCCAAGGTTTAAGTACCCAGTCATTCAGGCCATGCGAACCGGTCAGATTCACTGTGCCGAGGCACTAGCCGCTAGCGTCGGGAGCGGCCCCGGCCCATGAGGTCGCTGGGACTGGGAAGCGCGCCCCCCGCGCCGTCGGGAATCACCAAGGAGGAGGATTGTTCGCGGCGCATTTCCTGCAGCTCGCGCATGGTCTGTTGGACGGCCTGTTCCGCCGCCGCGCCGAACTTCGCGATGGCGCCTTCGAGGTTCGGCGAGTCGAGTTCGAAGCTCAAGGGTACGGCGCCCATCGGGGTCATGACCTGCGCCTGTCCAACGAAGATCACGGGGCGAGTCTCATCCGGATTGCCATCGGTGGTCACTGGAGTCAACCGCCGGATGGTACCCACGCGCCGATCGGTGAAGGTCTCCTCTCGGTATAGGTTGGTCGCGTCCATGGTTGCCTGGCGGCCGTCATTGACAGAACTCATGGGTGCCTCATCCGTTTAGTGAACCAGTGCATGCAGTATAACTTCAACTCGGGTGCTTGCCGACAGGCCGCAACCCTGTCCGCGGTCCCACGGGTCGCCGGGGTGCACCCCACCTGGGATGCCCTGATACGATAGGCAGCTTGACACTTCCATACACCAATCGCAGGGTCCCCGCGTGGACCACGCTGCTCGGCCTCGCGCTGTTTGCGCTCGCGCTGTTCTGGCTGCATCACGTCGTCGCACAGTATCGCTGGCAGGACATTCTGGCCCACATGCATGCCATTCCGACGTCGCGCTTGCTGGCGGCGATCGCTCTGGCCTGCGCGGGATATGGCTGTCTCACGTTATACGACGCGCTCGGCCTCCAGTTCGCCGGCGCCCACGTGCCGTATCCGCGGCTCGCTCTCATCTCGTTCATGGGATACGCGATCGGTCACAACGTGGGGTTGAATACCTTGAGCGGCGGCGCCATTCGCTATCGGGCTTACACGCCTCTCGGCCTGACCGCCAAGCAGATTGGTACGGTGGTGGCGTTCGGTACGTTGACCTTCGTGCTGGGATCGGCGCTCCTCCTCGGGCTGTCGTTACTGTCCCAGGCTAGACTCTCGAGTTCGGTTCTGCACGTGCATCCCGGTGTGATCGTGGTGGCGGGCTGTTCGTTGATCGGTGCGGTGGGCGCCTATGCCTGGCTGGCTTTTTCGCGGCACGAGGCGCTGCGCTACCGCAAGCTCGTGATCCCGATACCGGGCGGGCGCATCGCGCTTGCCCAGCTGCTGGTCGGTTGTTCCGATCTGCTCTGTGCTGCCGGGGTACTTTACGTGCTGCTGCCGCCCCAGGCGGAGATTGGCTTCGGCGCGTTCGCCAGCCTGTACCTCATCGCCATCGCCGCAGGGGTGATCAGCAACGTGCCGGGCGGCGTTGGTGTGTTCGAATCGGTCTTGCTGCTGATCTTCCATGCGGTTCCACCGGATCACTTGCTGGGCGCATTGCTGGCCTACCGCATCATTTATTACTTCGGTCCGTTTGCGCTCGCCTTGGCGTTGCTCGGTGGTCACGAACTCTGGGTGCATCGGGGACCCATGGTGCGTCTTGGCCGGCTGGGACGGAGTTGGCTGAGCGCCGTGACGCCACAGGCCAGCGCGATCGCCGTATTCGGGGCCGGCGCGGTGCTGCTGTTTTCGGGCGCGACCCCCGGCATGGGCAATCGTCTGGATTGGCTGCGGCATTTCGTGCCCTTGCCGATCCTCGAGCTGTCGCACCTGCTCGGCAGCGCCGTCGGTGTCGGCCTGCTGGTGCTGGCCAATGGGCTGTACCGGCGCCTCGACGCGGCTTGGTGGCTGACGATGTGGCTGTTGTGCGCCGGTGTGCTGCTGTCCCTGCTCAAGGGGTTCGACTTCGAAGAGGCAATCATTCTGGGTGCCGTGGCGGTGATGCTGGTGTCGGCACGCGCGCGCTTTCGCCGGCGTGCCTCGCTGATCGAGCAACGCTTCTCTGGCCCGTGGATCGTCGCGGTATTGATGGTGCTCGGTGTGGCCGTGTGGCTGGTGCTGTTCGCCTACCGGCACGTGCCCTACGAAAAGGACCTGTGGTGGGAATTTGCCTTCGAGGCTTCGGCGCCGCGCAGCCTGCGTGCCTTGTTGCTGGCCGCCATGCTGGCCGCGGCCTACGGGCTGTGGCGCCTGCTGCGACCGTCGAAGCCGCCGATCTCCTCGCCCAGCAGGGACGAGCTGGATCAGGCGGAAGTGCTGATCGCCAATGCGCAGGATTCGAATGCGAATCTAGCGCTGCTCGGGGATAAACATCTGATGTTCAATAGCGATCGCACCGCCTTCATCATGTACCAGGCGTCGGGCGGTAGCTGGGTGTGCATGGGAGATCCGGTGGGCCCGCCGGTGCTGTGCGAGCCCCTGGCGTGGGAGTTTTTGGAAGCCTGCGATGGCATGGCGGTCTCGCCGGTTTTCTACCAGGTGTCGCCCGACAATCTATCGCTCTATATCGACCTTGGATTGACCTTGAGCAAACTCGGCGAGGAGGCGCGCGTGCCGCTGCGTACGTTCTCGCTCGACGGTCCGGCGCGCGCCGATTTGCGGCAGATGCACCGCCGCGCGGGCCGCGACGGCGCCGAATTCGAGATCGTGCCACGCAAGGAGGTGCCGACCATACTGCCGCAATTGCGTCGGGTGTCCGAGGCGTGGCTCAAGGAGAAGCAGGCCGGCGAGAAGCGCTTTTCCTTGGGCTATTTCGACGAATCCTACCTGTCCAAATTCGATTGCGCCGTGGTGCGTCGTGCGGGCGCAATCGTCGCGTTCGCCAATCTATGGCGCGCCGGCGCCGAGACGGAGCTGTCCGTGGACCTGATGCGCTACGGCGAGGGGGCGCCGAAGGGCGTCATCGACTTCATGCTGGTCGAGAGCATGCTATGGGGTAGGGCACAGAAATATGAGTGGTTCAGTCTCGGCATGGCGCCTCTATCGGGGCTCGAGGAGCATGCGCTCGCCCCGACCTGGCACAAGCTGGGGCGCATGGTGCAGCGCTACGGTGAAACGTTTTATCACTTCGAAGGTCTGCGTAAGTACAAGGAGAAGTTTTTGCCCGTTTGGCGGCCCCGGTATCTTGCCGCCTCTGGGAAATTCGGCGTGGCCGGTGCCCTTCTCGATGTCACCTCGCTCGTTTCCGGCGGTGTCGGCAAGGCGTTGAAGAAATGAGCGGCGACGCGCAGTGCGGACACCGGCAGCCTGTCTGACTCCTGGGCGCCGTTACGAGGGCGTGGGACGGCCGCGGTAGGCGCATCATGAGTCAAGCAGACTGCGCGAGGACGGTGGCGTGAGGTTGAAGAGACGTGGATGGTTGGCCTGGGCGGCGGTTGCCATGGTATCGACCGGTGCTGCGCCGACGGGTGCCGCGCCGTCATTCGCGGCGGTGGCGCCCGCCCGCAGTCTCGCCGAGGTGTTCAATTACGAGCGCTTCGGCGCGGTCAGTGTCTATCGCGGGCGTGGCCGGCCGCGCGATGTGGTGCTGTTGATGTCCGGCGACGGCGGCTGGGATGCCGCCGCGGAAGCGCTCGCGGAGCGGCTTGCCGACATGGGTGCCCTGGTCGCCGGCATCGATGGCCGACATTACCGGGAAGAGCTGGAACATGCCGCCGAGACCTGCGTTTCACCCGATTCCGATCTTGAAAACCTGAGCCACTATCTGCAATCGAAATTGCAGTTCAAGAAGTACCTGGTGCCGATTTTGGTGGGCTATGAGTCGGACGCCACCCTCGTGTACGCGACGCTGGCGCAAGCGCCCGAGGGTCTTTTCAAGGGGGCGATCAGTATCGGATTCTCCCCGGACCTCGATTTGAAAAAAGCGCTGTGCGACGGCGCTGCGATGACCACGCATCCGCGGCTCGACGCGCAGGGCGCATCGCTGGGGTCGACCGTATCGGCCGCCGAGCGGATGCCGGGCAAGTGGATCGCGCTGCAAGGCGATGCGGACCGGCTCAGCCTCGCCACGGTGCGTGAGTTCGTTGCCGATGTGCCGGGCGCCGAGATGGTGAGTTTGCCCAAGATCGGCGCTGACTACCCGATCGAGTCCTCGTGGATGCCGCAGTACGAGGCGGCCTATGCGCAGCTAGCCGGGATTCGCGTGGAGAGCCGGTCCGCGCCGCTGCCGGCCGCTCTTGCGGATTTGCCCCTCACCGTGGTGCCCTCTGCGCAACGCGGATCCGGTCAATGGTTCGGGGTGTTTCTGAGCGGTGACGGGGGATGGGTGGGTCTCGACAAGGGGGTATCCGCGGAACTCGCCAAGCACGATATTCCGATCATCGGTTGGGACTCGCTGAAGTACTTCTGGACGCGGCGTACGCCCGAGGGCGCGTCCCGCGATCTAGACCGGGTACTGCGTTATTACTCCCATGCGTGGGGACGTTCCCATGCGCTGCTGATTGGTTATTCGCAGGGTGCAGACACCATGCCATTCATGGTCAACCGGCTACCGGCCGCGAGCCGCGAGCTCGTCGGCTACACCACCCTGGTGGGCATCAGCGATAACGCGCTGTGGGAGTTCCATGTGGCGACCTGGCTCGGCAACCCCGCCAAGGGCGTGCCGACCGCGCCGGAGCTCGAGCGCTGGAGCGGCTCTCCGTATCTGTGTATTTACGGCGAGAGCGATGCGGATGCCGCCTGCGAGCAGGAAGCCGGGCATGACGGAACCGCCCTCGAGCTCAGCGGTGGCCACCACTTCGGCGGCGGCTACGCGCGGATCGCCGATGAGATCTTGAGTCGGCTGCCGTCCCTGGCGTTAAGCGACGACCCTACCAGGTCGTCCCCACACTAAGCTATCTGGGCCGTCTGGCGCATTGAGCAGAGAGCGTTAGCGTCAAGGTTTCAAAATCACCTTGCCGAGGCGTTAGAGCGAGCTGAATTCCGCTTCGATTTTGGCGACAACGTCGCGCATCTTCGGCAAAAATTGCTCGATGGCGGTGCGCAGTGGCACGGCGGTTTCGGCATAACGCACGGAAATCGTCGCCAGCACCCGATCCTGCGCGCGCACCGGAATCGCGAGGCTGGTTTCCTCGGATACGCGCCGCGCCCGCTGTGCCATGCCGTAACCCTGGCTGCGGGTTTCGTTCAGTATTCGCTCTACTTCGACGCGGCTACGCGCTAGGCGATCCTCCGGCAGTGAGGAACGCGCCAGCAATTCGAGCAGCGTCTCGCGCTGCGGTACGGGGCAGTAGGCGAGATAGGCGCGGCCCGCGGCGGAGGTCAGCATGGGAACTCGGATGCCGGAGCCATATTGTTCCAAGGCCAACGGACTCTGCATGTCGGTGGTCTCACGGATCATCATGACGGATCCGGACGGCGTGGCGATGGCGATGGGCCAAACGATCGACGCGCACAGGGATTTGAGATGGGGCCGCGCGAGGTGCGCGACCATGGCCTCATCGTCGAACCCATCGGACAGAGCGCGCACCATGATGGTTGGGCGGTAACAGTCGTCATGCGCGTCGCGTTCGACATAACCCGCCAGCCGCAATGTTTCCAGGATGCGATAGGTGGTGGTGCGCGGCAAACCCACCGTGTTGGCCAAGGTATTGATCGCGGCCCGTTCGAGCCGGTTCAATTCCGTCAGCACTTCCAGCCCTCGATTCAGGGCTCGGATCGGTCGGGTCGATTCGCGCGCGCCTTCGTCGTTGGCGGCATCGTGGGACGGTTCAACAGATGGAGTGACCTGCGCATGCATGACCATTGGCCTTCCTTTTGAGCTTGATACATGCATTGTACAATTCAATTTTCCGACAGCAGGGATACACAATGTGTAGGCGTTCGCTGACGCGTGCCGGATGGATGCAAGTCTGGAGGTGACGGGCCACGCGGGGACCCGTTGGGCTGTGGTAGGTCTCATGGGCCGCCTGGCGCCACTCGGGGGCTGAGGTCGATCGGTTAGGGTCAGTGCGTCGGCTTCGTCCCTTTGATGGCCTGCAGCGCCTCGAGCGCCTCCTTGCGGGCTACGTCATGATCGACGATCGGGTGCGGGTAGTCGTGGCCCAGCCGGATGCCGGCGGCCTCGAGGATGGCGGGTGGTGCGGCCCAGGGTTGATGGATCCATTGGTCAGGCAGGCGCGCCAATTCGGGCACCCAGCGGCGAACATAGACGCCTTCTGGATCGAATTTGGTGCCTTGGGTGGTGGGGTTGAAGATTCTGAAGAAGGGCGCCGCATCCGCGCCGCAGCCGGCGACCCACTGCCAGCCCAGCGTGTTGCTGGCGAGATCGGCGTCCACCAAGGTGTCCCAGAACCAGCGCGCTCCGTAGGTCCAATCGACCAGCAGATCCTTGATGAGGAAGGATGCCGCGATCATGCGCACGCGGTTGTGCATCCAGCCCGTGTGCCATAGTTGCCGCAGACCGGCGTCGACGATGGGGTACCCGGTGACGCCGCGGGCCCATGCCTTGCGCGCGGCGGTGTTGGCTTTCCACGGAAACTCCGCGTAGTTGGCGCGCAACGGCCGTTCGGGTGTTGCCGGGAAGTGATACAGCAGGTGGTAGGCGAACTCGCGCCAGCCGAGCTCGGTCAGAAACTGCGACTCGCGCCAGTCGCTGCGTGCGCGGGCGATGCCACGCGCGGCGTGCCATATCTCGCGCGGCGAGATTTCACCGAAGTGCAAGTGCGGTGACAGCCGGGAGGTCCCCGGCAGATCGGGTCGATTGCGCACGGTGCCATAGTCGTCGAGCGACTCGGCTAAAAATCGTTGCAGCGACTCGTGAGCGCCCGCGCTGCCGGGAGTCCAAGCCGCGCGCATCCCCGCAGCCCAGTCGACGGTCGGCAGCAGACCGAGAGAGGCCAGTGCCTGCGATTGGGGCCAGCGCGCCGGGGCGGTCAGAGTGGTCGGTGCCGGCAGCGGCTCCGCGGGATCGCTCAAGGCCATGCAGTGTCGCCAGAACGGCGTGAACACCTGAAAGGGGCCACCGCTCTGGGTCTTGACCGTCCAAGGCTCGCGCAGCAAGCGGCCGTTGTAGCTGGCGGTGGCGAGGCCCGCCGCGCGTAATGCGGTCTTGATCCGTTGATCCCGTTCGATGATGGCGGGCTCGTAGCGGCGGTTCCACACGATCCGGGTGGCGCCGCTGTCCTGCGCCACTGCCAAGAGCGTGGCCAGCGAATCCTGGCTGACCCGCAGGCATAGGTGTGAGCCGTACGCGGCCAACAGGTCGCCGAGCCGCGCCAGACTGTGATGCAGCCACCACCGCGCCGCGCCGCCGGGTGCATGCGCGCCCTCCTCCTCGGGAGCGAAGATATACAGCGGGATCACCGCGCCGCCGTCCTCGAGCGCCGCCGTCAATGCCGGGTTGTCGGCGAGCCGCAGATCCTGACGAAACCATACGATCGTGGTCATGCGCGGCAGAGTGACCCGGAAGCGACCGGATGCGCAACTGGTGTGCTCAATTCAGAAATTCGCTGGGCACCGCGAGCAACGCCGTGGCAGGCGCGTGTCGTAGGCGATATCGCTTCCCCGCCGCAGTCTTGGTCGGGTTAGGCTACACTTTATGGCGTTTTTCGCTGCATATCAGGAATTGCCTCCACCATGTCGGACACCATCGAACCCACCGCCGCGGAAGTGGTCATCATCGGCGCGGGCCCGGTCGGGATATTTCAAATCTTCGAACTGGGGCTTCTCGGCATCCATGCGCACATCATCGATTCGCTCATCCAGGTCGGGGGCCAGTGCACCGAGTTGTATCCGGAGAAGCCGATCTACGACATACCGGCGCTGCCCATCTGCGGCGCCCAGGAGCTGATCGATCGGCTACTCGAGCAGACCAAGCCGTTCAATGCGACCTACCACCTCGGACAGGAGGTCACGGAGGTCAAACCCCTAACCGACGGTAAGCTGCTGGTGGTCACGTCGACGGGCACCCGGCTGCTCGCCGGCGCGGTGGTGATCGCGGCGGGCGTGGGTTCGTTTCAGCCGCGCAGGCTGGCGCTACCGGGCATCGAAGAGTTCGAGGGCAGGAGTGTGCATTATCGAGTGAAGGCTGCCGCCGACTTCCACGGCCGTGACCTCGTGATCTGCGGCGGTGGCGATTCGGCGCTCGATTGGACCGTAGCGCTATGCGAAAAGGCGCGCTCCTTGACACTGGTGCATCGACGCGCGGAGTTTCGCGCGGCGCCCGCCACCGTGGCGCGCATGCGCGAGCTGGTGACCGCCGGCAGGATGCAACTCGTCGAAGGTCATGCCGTGGCCGTGCAGGCCGAACATGCCGCGGGCGCCAACAAGCTCACCGGCCTGGTGTTGCAGACCAACGACGGTAAGTCGACGTTGCAGGTGGCCGCCGACCAGGTGCTCGCGTTCTTCGGTCTGCATCCGAAACTCGGTCCCATCGCGGAGTGGGGACTGGAATTGGAGAAGAAGGCGTTGAAGGTGGACACCGAAAAGTTCCAGACCAGTGTGCCGGGCATTTATGCGATCGGTGACATCAATACCTACCCCGGCAAGAAAAAACTGATCCTGAGCGGCTTTCATGAGGCGGCGCTCGCCGCGTTCGCGATCCAGCATCATCTGTATCCCGAGAAGCGTCAGTTTCTGCAATACACGACGACCAGTCCGATCATGCAGAAACGCTTGGGCGTCGCCGGGACCGACACTCCGTGATACCGCCGCACCCAGAGGCGCACGGGGCATGACCAACCAGCTCCTCGACGATCTCATCAAGGTCATGACCCTCGAGCGTCTGGAGATGAACCTATTTCGAGGCGAGAGCCGCGACATCGGCAGTCCGCAGGTGTTCGGCGGTCAGGTGCTGGGCCAGGCGTTGATGGCGGCCACCGCCACCGTCGACAAAGGAGTGGTGCATTCGCTGCACGCGTATTTCCTGAGGCGCGGCGATTTCAATGCGCCCATCGTCTATGAAGTCGACCGGGCTCGCGACGGCAACAGCTTCTCGACCCGCCGCATCGTCGCGATCCAGCACGGCGCTCAGATCTTCAACATGTCGGCGTCGTTTCAGGCGGTGCAAGACGGCATCGACCACCAGTTTCCCATGCCGTCGGTGCCGCCGCCGGAGGACCTGCAGGAACAGTCCTGGCATTATCGACAGGTGATCGACAAGGTACCGGCCGCCCTGCGCCGCATGCTGGAACTGAAACGCCCGTTCGAGTTTCGACCGGTGCAGCCGCCGAGCTTCCTCAACGCCATGCAAGCGGCGCCGTTCCGGGATTTCTGGTTCCGGGCGGTCGCGCCGCTGCCGGACGATGAGCCGCTGCACCGCTGCCTATTGGCGTATGTTTCCGACTATGATTTGCTCGGTACGGCATTGATGCCGCATCCCGAGCTGCAAGACTTGCGAAAACTGGTGATTGCCAGCATCGATCACGCCATGTGGTTCCATCGCAACGTGCGCGTGGATGACTGGCTGCTGTATGTCACCGACAGCCCCAGCGCGTCGGGCGCGCGCGGTCTTGCCCGTGGCAGCATCTTCTCTCGCGACGGCCGGCTCGTGGCCAGCACCGCGCAAGAGGGGTTGCTGCGAGTGGTTGCCCCGACATGAAGGGCGTGCTCATCATCGTCCTGGTCGTGGCCGCACTCATCGGCGGCATCATGACGCTGCGCAGCACCCGCAGTGCGGGCATGCCCGGCAAGGAGGTGCTCGAACGCGCCAAGGCGCGCGCGAAGCAGCAGGAGGCGGAGGATGCGAAGAACGCCGATCATTGAGCCGAGTCGAGTTCCCACACCTCGCGCGGCAGAACGAACAAGTGGCAATCCCACCAGCGGTTCTTCGCGCGCCGATGTTTGCGAAACACGGCTTCCCAACGCATGCCGATCTTTTCCAGCACGCGAATCGACGCTCGATTGTTGACGTCCACCGTCGAGATGATCCGTTCGGCGCGCAGATCGGAGAATGCCGCTTGGATCAGCGCACGAGAGATCTCGGTGGCGTAACCGTTGCCCCAATGAGCGAGGCCGAGCATGTAGCCCAAGTCGATCACGTTGCGCTCGATCACCGACAGGTCGCAGGCGCCGATCACATGTCCCGAGGCGTTTTCCTGCACCGCCAATTCGAACCGCGTGCGCGGCACTTCTTGCTGTGACGCGAGCAGTCCGTCCAAGTACTCGGCCGTGCTTTCGCGATCGCGGGGTCCGAAGAACAGGTACTTCGTCACCCGGGCGTCCGAGGAGTACGCGTAGATGGCGTCGAGGTCGGCACGGACGAACTCGCGCAGGGTTAGCCGCGCGGTCAGTATGGGCAGCGTCAGTTGGCGTTCGGACCGCGGCTTTTTCACGCCAGGACTTTGCCCGGGTTCAAGATGCCCTTCGGGTCCAGGGCGCGCTTCAAATCGCGCATCACGGCCAGCTCCACCGGGTCGGCGCGCTCGGCGAACGGCGCCGTTTTCAGGCGGCCGATGCCGTGTTCAGCGCTGATGCTGCCGCCTAAGCGGTCCACCAGATCGAAAATCGCCCGTTCTAGCGGCGCGCCCTGGCGCATGAATTCCGCGGTATCCGTGCCCGGTCGCTGGCTCACGTTGAAATGCAGGTTGCCGTCGCCCAGATGGCCAAATCCCATGACTTGGCCGTTCGGCACGCACTGGCGCACCAACGCCGCTCCGTACTCGATGAGTCGGGGAATCGAGGACACCGGCACCGACACGTCATGTTTCAGGCTGGCGCCGCGATGACGTTGCGCCTCCGGCACCGATTCGCGCAACTTCCACATGGCCAGCGATTGCGCGATCGACGTGGCGATCATCGCATCCTTGATCACCCCCTCCGCCGCCGCGCGCTGCAACTCATCGGTCAGAACGCGGGCTAGTTCGTGGCGCGGATTGGGCGAGGTGAGCTCGACCAGCAGGTACCAGTTCGCGTCTTGCGCCAGAGGATCGGCGACGCCGGCGATGTGTTCGACCGTCAACTCGACCGCCGCGCTCGGCATGAATTCGAAGGTGGTGACCTGATCGCCCGCGGCGGTGCGCAGGCGGGCCAGCAGCTCGAGCGCGGCGCGCGGCGAGTCCACCCCGACCAGCGCGGTCGCCGTGTCGGCCGGCAGTGGGAACAGCTTGAGGGAGGCGGCCGTGATGACCCCCAAAGTGCCTTCGGCACCGATGAACAGGGATTTGACGTCGTATCCCGTGTTGTCCTTGCGCAGGCTCTTGAGGCCCGCCAGGATGCGGCCGTCGGCCAGCACCACTTCCAGCCCGAACACCAGGTCGCGCATCATTCCATACCGCAGCACCGCCGTGCTGCCGGCATTGGTCGACAGGTTGCCGCCGATCTGCGCGGTACCTTCCGATCCCAGACTCAAGGGGAATAATCGATCAGCCTCGCGCGCGACGCGCTGCACCTGCGCGAGCGTGCAGCCCGCTTCGACCGTCATCGAATAATTCGCGGCATCGACGTGCCGCACCCGGTTCATCCGGCGCATCGACAGCACGACCTGGGTGCCGCTCTCGTCCGGCGTGGCGCCGCCGCAGTAGCTGGTGTTGCCGCCGTGCGGCACGATCGCCACCTCGTCGCGATGGCAGATCCGTAAAATGGCCGACACCTCAGCCACATCGCGGGGCAGCAGCACCAGCGGCGAGGCACCCTGGAACAGCCGTCGAAAATCGACCAGGAAGGGGGCTAGATCCTGCGGCGAGTCGAACCAGGCGCCCGCGCCGACCGCGGCCTTCAGGGCATCCAGCGTACCGGGACTAGGGGGGCGCGGCATGCACGGTCGCAATCGGAGCGCGCCGCGACAGGGGTTTGGTCAGCAACATTTGCACGTCTCCCAACTGCCGCTCCTCGAAGCCACCCTCGCAGTAGCAAAGATAGTACTCCCACATGCGCACGAAGGCCTCCGGATATCCCAACGCGCGCACTTCGCTCTGCCGCGCGAGAAAGCGCTCGCGCCATAGCTTCAGGGTGCGTGCGTAATGCGGACCGATGTCCTCCATGTGGAAAATCTTGAGGTCCGTGGCGCGCTCCACGGAGTCGGCGATGGCTTTGACCGAGGGAATGAAACTGCCCGGAAAGATGAAACGTTTGATGAAGTCGACGGAGCGCCGCGCTTCATCGTAGAACTGGTCCTGGATCGTGATCGCCTGCAGCAGCATCGCGCCGTTCGGTTTGAGCAGTGCGCTGCACCGCCGAAAGTAGGTATCGAGGTACTGGTGCCCCACGGCTTCGATCATCTCGATGGACACCAGCGCATCGTATTCGCCGGTCAGATCGCGATAGTCTTCCAATAACAGAGTGATCCGGTCACTGAGACCTAAGCGCGCCACGCGCTCGCGGGCCATATCGTATTGCTTGCGCGAAATGGTCGTCGTGGTGACGTGGCAGCCGTAGACCTGCGCGGCATGAATGGCCAGGCCGCCCCAACCCGTGCCGATTTCGAGCAAGTGCTGCCCGGGGCGCAGGTTCAGCTTGCTGCATGCCGCGTCGAACTTGGCGGTCGACGCCTCCAGCAGGGTCGACTCGGGGCTGGGGAAGATGGCGCAGGAGTAGGCCATCGTTTCGTCCAGGAACAGCTCGAAGAATTCGTTGCCCAGATCGTAGTGGGCGGAAATGTTGCGCTGGCTCCCGGTCTTGTCGTTGCGGTTGAGCCAGTGCGCCAGTTTGAGCAGCGGCGCGCTCACGCGCGACCAGCCGGAATCGACATCATTCATCAGATGGCGGTTGACCACCATCAGACGTACCAGCCCGGTCAGATCGTCGCAATGCCAGTAGCCGTTCATGTAGGCCTCGCCGGCGCCGACGGTACCCGCGAACACCGTATCCGAATAAAAGCGCGGACTGCGCACACGGATGGTGATGTCGAGAGGCGTGGCCTCGCTGACGCTGCCGAAAGTTTCATCGCGGCCCACGTCCACGAGCCGCAGCCGGCCGTGGCGTATCTTGCGTAGCTGCATCAGCAACAGGCTGCGGCCGAGGCGTGTGAGCCCGGACATGGTTTGCTCGGCGCGTTGCGAGACATCCGCTGGAATGATGTTGGGTTTCAAGAGATTCTCGGTGCGATCGATGCGTGAGCGGCGGGCGGAGTGCCGCCGCCGCGCGGCGGATGGTCGAAGATCGGGGTGCGTTTCGCCCACAGCCGCAGCGCCTGCCAGTGAATCGCCGCGATCACCTTGAGTGTCATCAGCGGGAAGGCGACCAGGACGCCGAGCAGCCCCAGAGTCGATATGGGTTGCTGTTTCAGCAGGAGCGTGGCATCGAACATCTGCTCTCCGTTGCGGTGGTTCTGCATGTGCACGAACACGCGGTTGTGGGGTTGATTGAAGCTCCAGCGATATTGCATATCCATCGGCAGGAACGGCGATACGTGAAAGTCCTTGTCGAATCCGAAACGTTGGATCCTCGCGCCCGGCTCGAGGACCGAGAGCACGTACTGATGCCGCTCCTTCCAGGGAGTATTCGTGATCTCGGCCACGATGGTTTCGAGCTGTTCACCGGACGCGTCGAAACAGTAGTAAAAGCTCACTGGATTCATACAGTAGCCGAAGTATCGCAGATGGGTCAGCAGGCGGATGGGACCGGCCGGCCGTTTGCCGGTACGCGCCTCTACCAGGTCGCGCACCGCTTGGTCCAGTGGCACCTCCGGGGAGCCGAAGTAATCGCTGCGCTTGAACCAGGCCGGCGCGCGGCGGCGGGCGGACCAGAAGGGTATGCCGTCGAACAGCCGCGGCAGTTCCGCAAGATCCAGGTACATCATGAACAGGCGGTAGCGAAAGTGGTTCTCGGTCGGCGCACTGCGCCGATGCTCAACCCACCCTTTGTAAATGCGACTTTGCATAAACCTGTCGGCGCTCGAACTCTTCCAATGAGGCGAGCGCGCTCTTCACGCCATCCTCGTGAAACCCGTAACCCCAGTAGGCGCCGCAATAGTAGGTGCGGTTGGCGCCGTTGATCTCCGGACGTCGTTTCTGCGCGGCCACCGCCTCGGTGGTGTAGACCGGGTGGTGGTACACGTAGCTGCCCAGCACCTTGCTCGGATCCACATCGGCGTTGCGATTCAAAGTCAGCAGCAACTGGGCCGGTGCCTTCAGCCCTTGTAGAATGTTCATGTTATAGGTGACGGTCACGCGGTCGTTACCCGCGGCGGGCAGATGATAATTCCAGGCCGCCCACGCCAGCGGCCTCTCCGGCATGAGGTGTGGGTCCGTGTGTAGCAGCGCCTCGTTTGCCTGGTAGCCGATCGCGCCCAAGATTTGGACTTCCCGCGGCGTGGGATCCGACAGCAGTGCGAGGGCTTGGTCACTGTGGCAGGCCATGAACACCTGATCGAAGTGCTCGACTCCGCCGTTCTGCAAACGCAGCGACACTTTGCGTGGCTGGCGCTGCACGCCCACCACCCGTGTATTCAGACGGATGCGATCGGCATAGGGGGCGGTCAGACGTTTGATGTACTCGCGCGATCCACCTTGGATCACCCGCCAGGTCGGGCGTTCGTTGACGCTCAAGAAGCCATGATTGGCGAAGAACTCGACGAAAAACCGCACCGGAAACTTCAGCATGTCGGCGGGGCGCGATGACCAGATGGCCGACCCCATGGGTACGATGTAATGCTCGACGAAGTAGCTCGAATAGCCTTCGCGTTCGAGATAATCGCCGAGGCACAGGTCATCCGAGCCACCCGTCAGCACCGTTGGCGCGCGTCGATTGAATTTCATGATGTCGGCGACCATGCGCAGAAAGGACGGCCTCAGCAAGTTGCGGCGTTGCGCGAACAGCGAGTTGAGCGAGGTGCCGTTGTACTCGAGTCCGGTCCTCTCGCAGCGAACGCTGAAACTCATGTCGCTCGGCTGCCATGGAATCTGCAGTTCGGCCATCAAGCGAATGAAGTTGGGGTAGGTCCAATCGTTATAGACGATGAACCCGGTATCCACGGAGAAAGCACGGCCGGCCAATTCCACATCGACGGTGTGAGTGTGGCCACCAATGTAGTCGCCGGCCTCGAACACCGAAATATCGTGTTGACGGCTCAGATGATAAGCCGCAACCATCCCAGAGATGCCGGAGCCGATAACCGCGATGCGCATGGCGAAGGATCACTCATCGTCACCGGTTTATCCGGCTTACTCTGAACCATTCGGCGCAGCCCCCCAATCGGATGCGCCCATCAACCTGTTTGACCTAGGCCGCCCTCCGGACGGGCGCCCCTCGAGTCATGCAGGTGTCGAGAGCGATTAGACCATAGGTTAGAGCCGTTTGCCGACTCCCTCGCGCACGGCCGCCGGCACCGGCTTTAAGTCCCAGATTAGACCGAAGAAGGACATAAACTTCAGCACATAGAACGTGATGTCGAATTCCCACCAGTAGAAGCCCTGGCGCACCGAGGCCGGATAATGATGGTGATTGTTGTGCCAGCCTTCGCCGAGCGTGATGAGGGCGAGCCATACGTTGTTGCGGCTCGCATCGCCCGTCCGATAGCGTTGACGGCCGAACACATGCGACAGTGAATTAATGGTGTAAGTACCGTGGTACACCGCCACGGTCGAAATGAAGAACCCCCACACGAGCATCTGGCCGCCGGAAGTGCCCAAGGAGGGCGCCGCGTGCTTCAAGAATACGCCGAACAGGAAAACCGCGATTCCCAGCAGGGTCGGTACCAGCACGTCGAAGCGGTCCAGCAATCGTAGCTCCGGGTACTTGAGCAGATCCTTGACCCGGGACAAATCGGCGACGAAATGCTTGTGCGACATGAACCAGCCCATGTGGCTCCAGAAAAAGCCGTGCTGCACCGGGGAGTGCACATCGTCCGGCTTGTCGGAATGCACGTGGTGGTGGCGGTGATGGGCGGCCCACCAGATCGGGCCTCGTTGTACCGCGGATGCGCCCAGCATGCCGAAGATAAATTGACCCACCCGCGAGGTTTTGAAGGATCGATGCGAGAAGTAGCGATGGTAAAAACCGGTGATGGCGAACATGCGCACCACGTAGAGTGAAACCGCGACGGCCAGAGCCACCCAACTAAACCCCACCCAGAGTACGGCCAAGCAGGCGACATGCATGGCGAGGAACGGCAGCACGCGAGCCCAGTCGACTCGGCGCGTGGCGTCATGCTGCGCCGGGGCCTCGGCCTCGGCGGCTTTGTTGCGCGCTGCGAAATCGCGGTTGTCGAACCAACGCGACAGTTCCATCCCGAGGCGTTCGGCGGTGGGAGATTGCGCTGTGATGTCATTCTCTGGTGTCATTTAACTATATCCTGGCCTTCGGTGTCTGCTGATTTCCAGCGCATTCGGGTCGATTCGAGAGCGCCGCGACGATACTCACATCCTACGGTGAATAGTTGATGAATCGCTGCGGCAATTTACCTTAACGTGATAGCACGAGAATATACCAAGCGTGCGGGCATTAATCCTCCCCTGCCGCAGACCCCTCCGAACCCGCGCCCGCAGTGAAACATCGCCCACCGCACCGCCAAATTCGTCTCATCGGACCTTTTCTTTGTCGAAAACAGCCACAGTATGGTGAGGCGACTTACCAATAAGTCGGGGGTTGCCGGCTATTTTCAAGCGCTGAGCTTTGATTGGCGCCGGCAGCAAATTACTATGCGTTCATTTGGCGGTTACCGCACGCGGCAGTGCCGGATTCGGGACCGGCGCCGCAGCGGCGGAACACCAAGTTCGACAGGCTGAATGACTCTGGTTTGGGCCCGAATAGACACAGGTTGGCATGCAGTATAAGGATTACTACGAAACTTTGGGCGTGGTCCGTGGTGCCGATGCGGACGAGATCAAGCGTGCCTATCGCAAACTGGCGCGCAAGTATCATCCGGACGTCAGCAAGGAAAGGAACGCCGAGGACAAGTTCAAGGAAGTTCAGGAAGCGTACGAGGTGCTTCGCGACACCGAGAAGCGCGCTGCCTACGATCAACTGGGGCGGGATTACCGTTCCGGCCAGCAATTTCGGCCACCCCCGGATTGGGAACAGCGCTTCGGTCAATCGGGTACGCATCGATTCTCCGAACTCAACGGCTTTAGCGACTTCTTTTCCAGTCTATTCGGTGGGGCTGCCGGCGCAGCGGGCGGCCCCGCGCGAGCCGATGCCGAGGGCGGACAGATCGAAGTGAGCGTGGAGGAGGCGTTCGCCGGGACCCGGCGTCGGGTTACGATCAATGACAACGGTCGTGCGCGCTTGGTCGACGTGCAAATACCCTCCGGTGTGACGGACGGACAGGCGTTGCGGATCGGCGTGGGCGGACGGGGTGCGGTGATATTGCGGGTAAAGCTGCGTACCCATCCTATCTTCGTGCCCACCGGCAAGGATGTGCAGGTGGAATTGCCGCTGGCCCCGTGGGAAGCGGCATTGGGTGCGAGGGTGGCCGTGCCGACGCTGGGGGGCACCGTGGAATTGAACATTCCGGCGGGTTCGCAAACCGGCCAGAAACTGCGGCTGCGCGGTCGGGGCCTGCCGGGCGCGCCGGCTGGCGATCAATTCGTCAGCATCAAGCTCATGACGCCCAACGCCGACACACCGCAGGCCAAGGAGGCTTACGAGCGCATGAAGCGGGAGTTCAATTTCAATCCGCGCTCGGCTTGGTCATAGCCGCCTGCCTGACTCATGGGCGCCGTCACGAGGGGCGCCGCGGTAGGCCCATCATGAGTCAGATAGGCTGCTAGCCCATCATCCCGACACCCCGCCTGCTTGAAGTACGGCGGGGCGACCCCACCTACCGTGCCAGGGTACGCCCGTGAGTGCCAGGGTGCCTCGTGACTGCGAGGGGGCCCCAGCGACGGCCGGGGAAGTACCCGCAGTGAGACCAACCAACGAATAACGAGTGTAGGGCCATGACGACCGAAACCCAGCCACAGACCAAAGAGTTCCAAGCCGAGACCAAACAAGTTCTGCGACTGGTGATCCACTCGCTCTACTCGCACAAGGAAATCTTCCTGCGCGAACTGATCTCCAATGCTTCGGATGCCTGCGAGAAACTGCGCTTCGAGGCGATCGCCAACCCCGCACTTCTGGGATCGGATGAGATGTCCGTGACCCTATTTCCCGATTCGAGTGCCGGCACGTTGACCATCAGGGACAATGGCATCGGCATGAGCGAAGCCGAGGTCATCGACAACTTGGGGACTATCGCGCGCTCGGGCACGAAGAAGTTTCTCGAGGGCTTGAGCGGCGACTCCGCCAAGGACTCGCAGCTCATCGGCCAATTCGGCGTGGGATTTTACTCCGCGTTCATCGTGGCGGACCGCGTGACGGTGTTGACGAAACGGACCGACGCGCCCGGCGTGCGCTGGGAATCGGACGGCGAGGGGTCGTACGAGATCCAGGCTGCCGACAAGACTGACCGCGGCACCGAAGTCATCATGCATTTGCGCGAGGAGGACAAGGAATTCCTCGAGCCGTCGCGGCTGCGTCAACTGGTG
>Ga0116227_10001970_pt1 | contig 46877 bp, 32 predicted proteins | sample S1TSphgellanicum_FD_89693 | JGI IMG/M metagenome (GOLD analysis project Ga0116227, IMG submission 89693) | Host-associated microbial communities from peat moss isolated from Minnesota, USA - S1T2_Fb - Sphagnum magellanicum MG | ecosystem: Host-associated > Plants > Peat moss > Unclassified... | reverse complement strand
GCAAAACCCCCCCCCCCTCCCCCCCCCCTAAACACACAATAAAAAAAGGGGGCCTAGTAATTTATTTCCAAGCATGCCAAACCCTTCATAGCTACCCATCCCAAAAACAATTGCACTATTTTTAATTGATGTACATTCCAAACCCTTCTAGCTTCAAATGCTTTTGTGCTTATGCACTAATTATAAGTCGGAGGAGTACCTAAATAATTAGAGGCCCCACCCAATCAATGATGATAATTTAGTATTTTTGCATTACCCATTATAAGCTTCCCGGGGAATTCTCCACCAATACTTTAGAAATAACCAAGTTTGGGAAAGCTTATTATGGGCACATTCATAGGGGGAGGTGGGGGCACTAGATTACACCACTAGAAAATTACTAACTTGAGATAATCGAGTCATAGTGATTCATGAATCCTAGTTTGTGGAAAGTCCTTTCCATTAGGACACAACTTGTGCCAACGCCCAACGCATGAAAGAACAAGTTTGTTGGCTTTGTCCCAAACTCCGGATAGAGGCATTGTGGAGCTCCTCTTGAGCAAAGTATAGGGTGTAAGCACAATGAAGGGTTAGGCTAAATGAATAAGTTTGTTGTTGGCCTGGCCTTGCCTTGCCTTGGTAGGCAAGGATATCGTGTCTAGATTCATTATTGAGCATAGTAGCTTAAGGGATTTTGGCCCCTAGGTAATAGGTTTATTTTTATATGAGGATTTTTGAAAGATGATGTTTTTGGCTTGTTTTGAAACTTGAGATTAGTTATAGAGTTTTAATATCTTGAAATGATTTTGGTTTCTTTCAGAGGATTTTTTGAAATTTATATTTTTGAATGGGTGAAATATTTGATTTTTCATAATTCTTCTTTTACCTTAAGATACTTTTTAATGTAAACTATGTGGCCTATGCTGTTGGCCCAAGTGTTACCACATCCTCAACTGATTTTTCCTTCCAAAACCTGGTTTTTTTAATGTATTTGAATTTTCAGTGACAGAAATCACTTAAAAATCAATGTTCCCACACTCTAAATCCAAATCTTACCAAATAAATTCCATTAAATCCTCTCATCAAGATCTTTCCAACAACACCAAAGGCACATTACAATTCCTCCGAAATCTTTAGCCATGATTTAGTTCAATTTTTAGTGAAGAAATCATTCAGTAATCAAAAACTTTTGCACTGCAAGTCCAAATGTCATGGAACCAAGCCCATGTACCCCTGGTCATCGAGAGCTTTCAAAAGACACCGAGAACACAATGTGAAGCATCCCGGCTGAGTGGCTCTCATAACTACAAAACAAAACAAACTACCTTCCTTAGCACTTAGTTAACAGTTGTTAATTATCAGTTAATTATGAGTTAACTAGTTAACTCATATCCTTTTTAATCAATGAATTTTCATGCTGAAATGCTTGTTCAGCCGGGGTGACAATTCATTCTATAGACATAATTTTGCACGCCTCGCCAATTTGGAAACCTACATTCTATGACGCTAACTATCAGCTGTTAATGCAAAGGAGTGGAGAGTCTTAGGCTGATCAATTCTCCAGCTCCTTCCTTGCCAGTGAGCCTCGCCCTAGTGGGCTTGGCCACAAGCCGAGTGGGAGCAAGAATCAGTCAAACCATGCCCACTCTCTAATACGATACCTAGGGTTGGAGGAGACATGTGGGCTCCATATGAGTTATTTGGGTCATGCGTTCCCAAGGACTCTCACTCACTCTATTCAACCTAGGGTGCTTGGAAAACTCTGGCTCCCTCTGTAACATGTTTTTAAGGCCATGCCATGAATAAGTGTGGTCATGCACTTCAAGGACTCACTCCGTTCAACCTAGGGTGCTTCACTTTGAAATCAACACGGGCCAGAATGAGCTAGCACCCACCAATGCACTAGTTGGCCGTTCTGTCCATAGGACAGGCTGCGTTTTTTTCATCCACAGCTAGCACGCACCCACCAATGCACTAGTTGGCCGTTCTGTCCACAGGACAGGCTCCGTTTTTTTCATCCGCACCTCCTGAGGCTGCTGCATTAACTAACATTGTACATTCCACAGAAATGGTGGCTGATGTTTGACTTTGGTTTATTTTGATCAATTTTTTTCCCAACTCCGACTTTCATACTACTATCCCACCTAGCTACTCTGTCAACTTACATTTTGGCTTTACCTCGTATTTACCAGCCAATTTTCATGTTTGTATTTTTCAACTAAACTTTTATTTCTTGGCAAAACTTTTTTATTTTTTGGCTAAACATGTATTTCCTTAACAATACCTTTTTATTTTCTAACTGAACTCTTATTTCTTGACAAAACTTTCCTATTTCTTGGTTAAACTTTTACTTTTTAGCAAAATCTCTTTATTTCCTAATTAAACTTTCAATTGACCCCTCAACAAAACCTATGTACTCACCAATCTTAAACCCTACATACCACTTGCACACTATTAGTTTCAATTGATGAAAGTTATAACATAAAATGCAACTATTGCAAAAAAACTATCATTAATCATTTTTTATTTATTCAAACCTTTGATGAAAATAAAATATTTAACCCTAAATGTGGGTATTGCAACCGCAAGAATTTTTTCTCCATTTTGGAGCATTTAATATATGATGTATTTAATTTGATTAAAAAATTGCTACCTAATTTAACGATTACTTAATTTTAAACAATATTAGACTTGATAAATTTAAAATTAGGGAAACAACAAACAATTATGAATTTTTTGCGCACGTTTTTTACATTAATCAAAATCAATCCTAGGTTAGATTTTGGGAGGAAATTCATATACACAAATTCAGAGCAAAACTCATTTTATCACTTTTGAAGGTGGATGAAAAAGGGTTTCAAATTTGAAAGTCTACACTAAAAGTAAGAAAATAACCTCATATTTCCTTGATTTAGTTTTTTCATTTCATTAACTTTGAACTTTAATTCATAATTCAATTTTAAATGGCTATTTTGTTTGGCATTTGTATATGTTTATGTAGTTATTAATTTTTAGAATATCTATCATTAAATTATTTAGGTTTTTACATATGTTTGGTTAACTAGCTTTAAACTCTAAGGTTAATTCATCCAATCATTAGTTTTTTTATTCCATTAGCTTTAAAATTCAAAACATAGTTAGTTGTAATAAAAGTATTTTCTTTCCATTTGTATATGTTAATATAATTATTGGATTAAAGGCATCTACCATTAGGATTATTTAAGGTTTTGAATTTTGAGGTTTAATGAAATGTGTCTTGATTTATTTAGGGTTTTGTTTTCAAATTGAATTGAAACTGCTTTGAATGTGGCATCATCTTTTAACATCAACAATATGATTTTAATTTTTAATTTTTTTCCTTTAATTTTTTTATTAATTTTCTCTTTGTTTAATTTTACTTTCCTTTGGATGTATTTTACAAGGTTAATTTATGGTCTACAATGGGATGCAAGAATTCTATTTCCAAGATGGTTTTGTATGATGTAATACTTGCACACATGACCTATGAAAGCCCCTTTGGTTATGGTTGAAATACATTGGGTGATGACCCAATTTGAAAATGCAATGTTTACATTAACTTTAAACACCATGTTTAAAATGGTTTGGGGTTCCCCAAACTAACACCTATTTTTGTGACCCACATGTGGGTATTGTGTTAAAGTAATGACTTTGTTTTATGCAATACCCACACATGGGCACCAATGAAATGATCTAATTCTTGTTCATGCTTGTAAAACATAATGCAAAAGTGCAGTACTATGCTTTCAAATTGGGCTTCGAAAAGACAATAAAACCCCAATAAATCCAACACCTATTTTTTACTTGCATGTGGGTATTGCATATGATTCTAATAACCTAATGTGTATTGATCAATTGCAAGTATTATAAATTCCTCCTTACATCATGGGTATTGTACAAAATATTATGTAAATATTGTTTTAAAAGCTTAAACTTTAACAATGCAAATGTAAAATTATAATGCAACAATAGAAGATGGACCTTTTGAGCCTAGTACAAAAAAGTTTATCAAAAATTTTAATTATTTTACATATTTCCAAATGTCATAGGGGATGATATTTTCTAATGCACACAATAGGTGGATGGAAATTGTTGATTTTATAAAATCATGTCAAAAATGTGCATTACATATGATCCTATGCACATCTTAATCCCTATTTGAAGGAAAACCCTTTGTAAAATCACAAAATTTCACAACGCCCATCCCATGCGTTTGGCCATACATAACTACCACATTTTTCACATGCTAATGCGTATAGATGTAACAATGTTCTAGCTGGAAACAAGTTGCAATTACCATGAACTTTTTTTTGTTGGTCTCAAGAAATCTAAATCATAACAACAATCCACAATTAGCATGGGCATTTTGAAAAAACCTAAACCAAACAAAGAGAAATAAATTGGGTGGGTATGAAGGCATATTATCAATGGTTGCATTGATTTTTCATTTCAAAGTTTTTTTGTTGAATTTTTATTCCAATACAAGCCATCTCATACCATCTTCACATTCTCAAGATGCACACATTGGGTGGTGAATGAAGGTTTGCAAGTTCTCATCCTTTTTGATCCATCTATGGGCATTGTGTGGGATGTTCCCAACATGCCAAGACCAAATGTCCAAAACTTGCAAAAATAAATCAAACACACCAAAAAAAAGTTTCCACTTTTCCTTTTGCAAGTGATTGAAGGTGACTTCATTACACATGGGTTCTCATGTGAACTCAAATAATCACCTTTTGGTCATTCCATCATTGGATCACATATGCATCACTTATGATGCATGCATTCATTTAAATGTGGTCATGGCAATGAACCCCCTTTCACAAATTGAAGGATGACCACATTTGGTTCTTCTTGCCATAAGGTCATGCACCTTTTTTTTGTGCTAGGTGAACAATCACTTTGTAACATATGCAATGCAACACATGTAGACTTTGCACACCCATTCCAACTCTAACTTGGCCCAATTTGAATCCTTTAGAATTATTTCAATCGCTTGAAAGGTTCCATATGTTCCTTCAATTCCCCTTCCTAAGTTAACAATTGAAATTGAAATGAAAAAATGATTAGTTGCACTTGACATTGTTACCAATGTGAATATTGCATAAAACCTGAGTCTCTAAACTTTATTTGCCCCCATCATTTTTAGGTATTGCACAAAGAAAAAACAACAAAACAAAACCCCCAACTTCCATCTCACAATGATGGAGGTTAGAGTTTTTTTCTTACGAATTTGATCATAACTTACAAAAGAAAACAACACATGTGATTGAAATTTTCAATGCTCACATTTTGCTTCAAATTGTTTTTCATAATGATCAAAAAAATCCTATAACATATGATGTCTCACAAAGAACCCTATTAAATGTATAAACTAAAATGAAACCATATTATCATTTCTTTTTTTGTACATTCAAATCATCATTTGCTTCAATTGAATTGGAATCATTGATTTGGTGTGAAGGCATATTTTAATTCACAATGAAAATAAATAAAGTTAATTGAGGTACATCATTGAAGCTAATATATTCATCTCCTTACAAGATCATCCCTTCCAACACACATTTGCGAATTAGCTTGAGTTGCATATGATGAAGCAACATGCTTTTAACTAGTGTGAAGGCATATTTTAATTCACAACGAAAATAAATAAAGTTAATTGAGGTACATCATTGAAGCTAGTATATTCATCTCCTTACAAGATCATCCCTTCCAACACACGTTTGCGAATAAGGTTGAGTTGAATATGATGAAGCAACATGCTTTTAACTAGTGTGAAGGCATTTTTAAAGTCACAACGAAAATAAATAAAGTTAATTGAGGTACATCATTGAGGCTAGTATATTCATCTCCTTACAAGATCATTCCCTCAAACACACATTTGCGAATTAGCTTGAGTTGCATATGATGAAGCAACATGCTTTTAACTTACAACCACAACTTTTTTTGAACTTCCTTATTCAACTCAGTGTAAATAATTTTTTCCAATTAAGCACGTTCTCACAAATCCTACACACTCACATAAAACAAAGGGGAAAAAAAAACTCTTTGCAACAATGAATTTTTTTTAATAAAAATGGCACCTCAAGAAAGTAAACCCCAAATCCTCCTATCCTACTTGTTTTCTCTTAAAATTTCAGAGATACTTGGAAAAAAGGAAACACTACCTACAACAGAAAATTGTTTTCGCACACTAATGTAAGTCTACAATATATGCCCGCACATAGTTTACATTCAAATGGTTGAAACCACGAACTTTACCTCACAAGCTGTGATTAGGTGGTAGGCTGCTACCACCTTCAGTGTTCTTGTGTTTGGGTTTATTCTTGAGGTTCTTTGTTGTTTCTCTTCATTTCTCTTCCCACAACTGAAGTGATCTTTATTTGTGCCAAAACCAAACAAACAAACAAGTTTACCTCACATAGTTATCATGACCCAAGCCCCACTGCTGAAGGAAAAACCATTCCACTGTACTGAAACAAAGAAGAAGTCACATTCACACTTGAAATTAAATGGTAGCTAACGCCCACGGTCGGGAGGGCATTGCCAGGATAAAGGTTTGAAATTAAATGGTAGCTAACGCCCACGGTCGAGAGGGCATTGCCAGAATAAAGGTTTGAAATTAAATGGTAGCTAACGCCCACGGTCGAGAGGGCATTGCCAGAATAAAGGTGCATTCACACTTGGTGTTAAGAACTCTAGTATTATTAAGTCCCCTAACACCAAGGCAATCATTTAGAACCTAAACCTATTTACCACAAACATTTTATGTTAAGTTAACATTCACTTAATATTAAATAATCACACGTTTAACATTGGGTGCCACCTAAGATGCCACCTAGATTTTTACTTAACACTGACTTAACATTAGGTGTGAATGCACCGTAAGTAAGAAAGGCAGCAAGCCAAGGTGATGCTCACATTCTTGGTTAGGCCCTCATTAGAAATGTTCCTCCTTCATAACATAAGATCTCTGCATGTATGTAGCTTAGTGAATCTTTACCCTTTTTAAGGTGCTTTACTTACAGACACAAATACAAGAGGTTTTTTTAACAAATTCCAGAAGAAGCCAAAACTACAAAGCATGACTAGGACTGACTTAAAATGTCACACAGTCAGTCTACTTGGGCTAGTGAAAAAGGGCAAGTATAGTTGGTCCAAATATGATAAACTGGTGGAATTTTTTGGCCCTTGCTTGCCTACCATGGCATGGATATTGTTGTGTTTAGATTCATTATAGAGTATAATAGCTTAAGGGATTTTGGCCCCTAGGTAATAATAATAATAATAGGTCTATTTATTTTTATATGAGGATTTTTGAAAGATGATATTTTGGCTTGTGTTGAGACTTGAGATTAGTTGTATAGTTATAATATCTTGAAGGATTTTGGTTTCTTTGAGAGAATTTTTTGAAGATTATATTTTTTTGCATGGTGAAGTATTTGAGTTTCCATAATTCTTCTTTTTCATTAAGATAATTTTTAATGTAAATGGCAAGGTCACGGTCATGGTCTGACCCACCCCTTGTTTCACTTGTTAGAATGTACATCAGCTATTTATTGTTACATCCGTGAGATGGATAGAACAAAAAAATTATTAATGTTTTTTCCATTTTTAAAAATTAAGGATGGCAAAAATGGGATATGAACATACCAACAGAACTGGACTTTAGAAAAAGTTCTTTTGTCATTTTTTGTCCAAAGCATGTCTGTTTCACAAGAAGGCTTTTTTTAAAGGGTTCGTCACATCTAAGGAGAGATTTACTACTGGACATAAGGTATTCATTTTCTGAAGGATCTATTAGCCGTTAAAAGGAAGAACACCATTAAAAACATGGTGTGGGGCCATGGACACCTTAAAGATTATGCTCCCTTTCAACTTCTATAATTTATGTAGTGCAAACCTCTCTTAGGTGATAAAATTTTTTTTGGTCTTTTTCTCTGACCATCTAATAAGCCTAAATAAATACCAATTGTGAAACCTTGGCCTTATGTAACTAAAATGCACACATTTCAGGTGATGGGTGGTGGCTTCTTGCAAATCACACTACAATGCCCCCCTTGTTTTCTTACTAAACCCTAAACCCAACAAAAAGAACAATGTCCCCTTGTTTTCTTACTAAACCCTAAACCCAACAAAAAAAAAAACAATGCCCCCCTTGTTTTCTTACTAAACCCTAAACCCAACAAAAAAAAACCAATGCCCCCCTTGTTTTCTTACTAAACCCTAAACCCAACACAAAACACACACACACACACACACAAAACAGAAGAAGGGAAGGGAATGACATTCTGAGCCTGGATTGCTAACTCCTTGTCCCAGGGTTACAAAATTACAAGAGTGAGAGTTAAATGAAAATCAGCTATTATTCATCCAGAGTCCTTAATGGATGGGGTGGTGAGGTTTGATTAGTCATAATAGGGAGAGTACCCCCACACACTCCAATTACACTTAGTACCCAGCTACCCATTCCAATAGAAAGGGAGATGGGGGAAAAAAACAAAGACACACACACAACACACACATTCTAATTTCTACCTCTTTCATTCATTTGCAACTCTGTTGCTCATAATTTCTTAAACAACCTGGCATGATATATCATCCATCAAGTTTTGTTTTTATGCCTGGACTCCAGACTGTTTGTTAAAGCCCAGTTGCTTAAGAGTGCCCTTTATAGTCATGTTCTGGCAAAAAATCATCAGAAAAATTCACTCTTAAATGCTTCTCAATAAATGCTCTACAAAATCTCTTCAGTTGCCAGGCACCCACTCATCTCCTTTTCAAGATGTTTATCTCTCTCTCTCTCTCTATATATATATATTTTTTATTTTATTTTATTTTATTTTTTTAAACAACACAAATGAAATTTATATAGCTTTTTTTTAGGCCTTCACATTTTCTTCGGCTTCAATTATGGTTAATTTTACCAAAATTAGATTTGCTAATAAATATATTCAAATTTCATATTATGAGAGTGGTAGCTAATTGGAACTCTTTTTATCATTACATACAATTCCAAGCTTCATCACCCACTTTGAACTAGTACTATAGGAGGTAGTACCAGCACAACAACCCCCACAAATAGTAGCCTTGTAGGGAAATTAATGGATTATTTATAAGAAAGATACAAGATAATTTAGTCCCAAAAACTCATAGCTGAGGCTGTGGAAGTGCCTTAATTCAAGGGTTTTTTTAAATATATTTTAGCTATCAAAATAAGCTATTAAAAGTTGGAAAGGGCCACCCAATTCTAGTAAAACATTGAGTTGATACTTGACACATTCTCATTCATACTTTTATAGGAACTAAATTTGCTTCAAAATTGGGCTTTCTTGACGTCTCAATTTCACAATGTACACCTACATAGTATAAAATAGTTAAAAGCTTGCCTTGAAATGGGTTGAGTGAGGTTTCAAGTCCCCTCTAAAAATGTAAAATTAGTGGAGAAATTTAGCATCTCTTTCTCCTCCACTAAAAATCACAAGATAATAACCCTCCAAAAAAAAAGGGGGGGGGGGGATTTTATTTGTTCATTCTTTGATTGGGAAGGCCAAAAAAAAATTCAGAAGAATTGGCTACTTTTAATGCAAAAGAACACAACAAATAAGGAAATGGAAGAAATGGAATGGTGAGAAAAATATATAGAAGAGGGTGGAGGTTTGGCTCAATGACAAAATCTAAGTTGTAATGGAAAGAAACTAAAGGAGAGTGAGTTTAATAATTTTTGTGGCTCTATAACAAATCCAACTAGGAGTTCGATCATAAATAAACAACTAATTAATTAATTATAGTAACAAATCACACAAAAGAATGGGAGGTGAGTCCCAAGCAAAGCTAAAAATCCTAGCTTAGTTATTGAGGGAAAGTAGTAAGTAGGGGGGATCACATGTGAGAACAGGAAGTGGGTCCATAGCAAATATAAGTCTGGTGGGTCCATGAGTAAAGGGAGCCAGATGGTAGCCAGCTATGCCCCCCCCCCCCTCTTTATCCCCACCCAAATTCATGGTACCCACATGGTACCTAGCCTACATTGGTTTTGTTGTTTCTTTGAAGAAATGAGCTACAAAAACAATGACCTCCTCCCCCCCCACCTCCCCTTTAGCATTGACCTGAGTTAGTTCTAATTACAAAGTACCCAATTCCTTGAATGGTGGGGGAAAAGGATTTGGGACCTGGGTCTCTTCAAGTTTTTTTTTAAAAAAATAAATAATTTTAATAATTAGTATTTTATTTTTATTTTATTTATTAATTTTTTTCTCTTCAAGTTTCAGCACCACTTTTCTCAACAGTGTGTAAAAACGCTGTTTTACACTGTTCTTCTGTCACTCTGTAATAAATAAACACAGAGAGAGGTGACTGGAATAGAAATCAATGTGTGCAAAGGTATTCAATGTGATCAAAACTTTAAAGATTGTATAATGGTCTGGCAGAGTTTTTGAATTCAACCAATCTTTTTTTGTAAGTGATCTAATCTTATTGAATTGTCTTTAACAATAGACTCTCTCTCTCTCTATATATATATATATCTCTCTCTTCACTAGACATTGGACAACCCAAAATGATAGGTGGCCTCTAATGCACTTGTCATCACTCTTCAATTTCTCCAATGCACACCCATGCTCAGAATGTGACCTGCACAGTAAAAGTCGATGAAGAAAAGTCAAAACATGCTGGTTTGGCTCAGCAAAATGGTTTTTGGCTTAGCATTTCAGCACAGTTTGCTGAGGCTTGGTAAAAAGGCACAACGAAAGGTAACATCTGCTGTTGAAAGGCTAGATAGTTTGATTGATCCAGGTGGTGTGATGTTAGTAGTCTTTTTGCAGTCCCCATTTTAGTTTTATGGGTGGCTTGGAAAAAAGTAAATAACTAAACTTGGATGTGAGAAATATTTTTACAGGGTCATATAGTGAGCTCAGCTGGAGATGCTCTTATTAGGCCCACAACTTATAACCCGGTGACGTAATCTTTGCGATTTCATCCATTACAATCTACACTATGCAATGTTTATTGTGGTACAGAATACACTTATATTATAATTTGATGTTAATTTCACATTAATTTCACTTGAGTAGAAAACAAAGTTGATCTCACACATGTGTCATTAGCCATAGTATACCAGGTACTGGTAAGGAAAAAGCACATTCTGTTGTAATGAGCCACTTCCTGTTCTCACATCTGACTCCACCACAACTTGTGTAACCTCCAAGCACCCCCCTCTGACTACAAATGGGTGCTGCTATCAACAGCCAACTGTGCAATCTGCAGAACTGATAAACAAGTGATGACAAGTGAAGAGGCAGATGCCAATGCTTTGGATTTCCTGTGAATTTACAGAAGTGATAGATTGATGACAACCCAACCAAAGAAGAAGCAGACGACAATGTGAACTAGCACTCATCAGCACACCATAAAAAATGGATGGTAAGTAATAACAATATAACAAAAGGTGTCTATTATGTTCATCAAGTGATTTCATTGGATTTTGAGTGAATTCACTGGTTGTAATGAACAAGACCTAATGAGAATGTAATGAATTCATTGGTCTAACGAACAGGACTAATGAACTACACTCACATTTTGTAATAGTGTATAACAGTTTTTTTTTGGGTTTCAGTTCATTAGCTAACCATTTTGATTAACTCAATTGCTCTGTTTTTTAATTGCCTACCTACTAACAATGGCATGTTAGGAGGTAGGTAGTAAAAGCAGCCCTTACGAATGTAAAATCCTATACTTATCTGGTAGTTCCTTAACTTTCCTACCTATCTACAAGACCTATTTCTTACAAAATGGGTTACCAAGATGAAAAAAGATGTGAATTCAGTTGAGGTTTATCCACAACCAGAGTCATAACGGGTTGGTGCACTGGTGGGTGATGGTTCACTCTGGCCTGTGCTTTGTTTGGATATCTTACTAAGAAGCTGGCTAGCTGGTACACTTCAATCTCTCAGAGATCAGCTTTAAGCAGTCAGAGAGAGATAGTGAGCTTTGTTGTGTAAGAAGAGTGCCTGCTTCATCCTGTTGTCATAAACTGACAAAGCCTCTCTCTCTCTCTCTCTCTCTCTCTCTCTCAGCCCCCATAATTGAGAGATCAATTTGACAACCATCAACAGCAACCGGTTGTCAAATTGTCTCTTTATAACTTACTTGATGGTAATACAAATCACCCACTGTATTGCTTGCTTGCTTGCTCTCTGGACATGCCAGAGAGTTAGTTGCAAGAGGAGGGTGCCAATGTGAGGTCAGGCTGAACTAGCATCCACACTAGAACCATGGCCTTCCATCTGCAAGTGCTCATGTTGTTCATCCTTTGATGATGCCAGTTATTGAAAGGCAGAATCAGCACTTGAGGGCTTACTTGGCAGAATTGGCAGAATTGGCTGTAGATTCCCTATTCCATAGTAAGAAAATCGCAGGGGATTCCGGCGTCCCTATCGTGCCATTCACCCAGCTGCATTAGCCATCAGAGGAAACCTTGCAGTTCAAGGAGTTTCACTTGACTTTTCAACGCCCCGGGAATTTGGTTTTTCCCTTGCTATTTACATCGCGGAATGGGATCCTGGCAGCTGATTCTGTCAGGCTCGCTTAGTGACTGTTTGCTTTGACAGAATCCATCACCAAAATGCCTGTTCTCTACAGCATAATGGTGTTTTAGGGTTTGATTCTGCTAGAAGTGATAGATATACCTAGGCTCCCAACTTAGCCTTTTTATTAGTTTATTTCTTATCAAAGGAGGGTATAAGAACAACATTCATGAATCAGAAAATTCATGTGCAATTATCCCATTTGGCAATGATTTTCAATTGGATCTGGACTTTAATCCTCACTTCCAACCTCCTTTGTTGGCACCAATGATTAGGATATTTTAAAACCCTAAACCTTTTTGAATTGTCTAGGGGTAATTGAAGCCTTTAGAGTTTGTGAGAAGAATTTTGACTGGAAGAAAGTTTATGCCCTCACCCATTATGAAATGACCATAATAATAACTACTACTTATGAAGTGGCATTCATATGTGATTATCTTAGTTAATTTCCAAAAGATTTGGAGGACATTCATTCAGCTTCTCTAGTGGTGATGGGTAATTTGAATTGCCACTAGCCTTTTGTAAAGTTTGCAAGTCATCATCTCCCATCATGTTTGTTGGTGGTACAAATTGTAAATGTGCACATGTTAAGCTCTCTTCTTCTTTTTTTCCCCATTCCTACTACCTAATTGGTAGATCCTCCAACCAAATTAGAAAAATAATTTCAATTTCCACTTAAGCATTCTTAATCTTGCAAGTTCATCTCCACAATTTGTTGACTATGTTTCTCTTTCAAGTTTTCTCTAAAAAAAATATGTAAATGTAGAGTATTTGAACAATATAACCTTAAAAGGGTATACAAATACCTTTCTTAGAAGCCAAAAAGCAATCAATGGAGTTCCTAGAAAGGTTTTCAATATATAACTTCTATCATGCATATGACAAATGTCCACATTTTTGTTCCAAACATTTCTAAAGAGGTTAATCATTTTATTAGGCTTTTCAATAATCTAGTCCCATATTGTTCATGCTTTAAGACTGTACCCATCTTGAAGTAAGTACAATGTGAAGGTTTTCAAACTCTCTCTTTAATTTATCAGATCAGCTTGTGATTGTTTTCAACTACCCAATTTTATTTGGGATATAATCCTCCTTCACTCCCTTCATTATTCTTGAACCCTAACCATGTTGGGCACCAAATAAGAAACTGAGATTCAACCTTGGGTTATTCTTGAACCCTAACCCTATGTTGTGCATTAAGCTAGGTGACTTTCGCCCAAATTTGGTGGGCTAGACGTGGGATTTTGTTGATTTTGTGATGCCTTAAAGATTAATCTTACATGGACTTTTGGGCTAGTGTTGTTGTTGGATACAAACCATCTAGGATTAGACACTTTTAAACTTTAGCTTGTGAAGCAAGGTCATTGTGTCACAAATTTTGATCTAGTTGGGAGGGTGTGGGGGCATCATCTCCATGTTTGCATACAAAGTAAATGCACGAACACACTTGCGGATACTTTGGTGATTGATGGGGGCTAGTGATTGAAAAAAATTCCTGGGCACACACTCACAAGGATACATAGCCCCAAACTTGATGTGGAAATTGACATGGCAATTAGAGTTAGCTTAGAGTTATGTCATAGACAAGGTAGACATACATAACACCATGGCTAATACCAAAACTTGATTTTCTTACATTTCAAATGGAAAAAGTTGGTGCTACATAAAATGGCAAAAAATGACCCATTAGTTAAGTGCTAACTATTATCTTCCCCACTCACCATTTTCCTTCGTTTGTGTAGTTTATCTATGTGATTGTTGTTCCGATGTGCATCACATTGTTGTTACTTTAGAATTTGACTAATCTATTATATATTGCATTGTCATTGGAAATATGGAAGAAACAATGGTGGGAAAAAATAGGAATTTGGTGGAAAAGAAATCACAACTTCAACACCTAAGAAACACTCTCAAATACTTGCTTCTTGAATTTAATTTGTATTCAAGCACATACATTATCAATCCATTGTGCCATGAACTGATTATGGTGTACAAACTATATTTTATGTTCATGATCTTGATGAATATTAATTTACATTCAAACACAAAAATTATAAATCAATTGTTCCATGAATTGACACATACATAAACATTAATAATTCCATGAATTGATTTTAATGCACATGTTATATTCAATGTGCATGCAAATGGAAGTTCAAAAGTTGAATGACATAACTAAGGCTCTCACAAAACAATGAACAAAAGGAAGGCACAAAGCCAATTTTAATGCATTGGTTGAAGTTCATCTTTAAAAACTCATGCAACCCAACTTGGATCAAGATGACCATGGTTATTTTGAATGTTAACTGAAACAAACATGTGAAAACCCTAGATTTTATGGACTCACCTAATCAATTTGAGAATGTTGTGACAAAATGGATATTTTATTGGCATTGTAATCATGGGTGTAAGACATTTAAACCACCATCATAATGGGTTCACTTGTATGGACAATTGTTGCACCATAATTTACCTCAATAATATGTGAAGTCACAATCTACGACATGGGGTGGAAGCATGGTAAAATAAACAAAAATATATATGTATTTTCTCTTTTATCATGTGGTAAGCATATCAAAACATGCAAATAGCCTCAAAATCAATGCAAATATGATAAAAAATTACTTATATTTCTACTAAATTTACAAGAATGTTTTCGCAAAAAAGGAAAAAAGTGAATTAAAATATTAAAGATTTGAATTTGGGGATATTTTAAACATAGAATATACATTTAAATATGTGTTTATTAGGTTAAGAAATTAGAATTATTATTTTTTAATCTCATGATCAAAGTTGTATTCAATTTTTTATTTATTGAAGTCTTTTACATGTATTTTACAATCATGAACATTGCAAAAAATAGATTACAAAACTATTTACATTTCAAACAAGTAAATAAAAACCTTATTTAAATAAAATAAAAATTGAAATTCAATGCACAATAATGAAAAAATATCTTATATTTGTCCATACAAGTAAAAAATTCAATATATAACAAATTTATGACGAGTTTTGATGTTATTTGCAAATTTCAATCTACTTGCACTACAAGGAAAAAAGGTAAATTTTGCATACATTTCATTTTGCCTTCATCCTCAATAGAATCATTTTTGAGCTTGTGACCAATGTTTTGATCATGCCACACATGAAGGATCTCATGTCTATGGATGATGTGGTGTGTTCATCACAAAAATTTATAAGTGAATAATTTCACACAAAAAAACATGGAAATGAACTTCAATTAATAAAAAAGATTTGCACATTGACATTCATGACATGAAGTTGGAATGGTTCACTTGGTGTTTTAGGAATGCAATAGTCCGTGATATATATTCATTTGGATAAAAATGATTTGGATTGCAATTCTCTCCCATCATGATGTTCAAATTCGAACACAACATGTTAAAACACCTATTGGTAAACCATGTGTTACAACAACTATTGGTACACCACTTCCAACAACCATTATTATCAGTAATTAATCAACATAAGAAGGTTCAACATAAATTGAACAAAGGATTTAGGTAATTCACATATGGGTGTTGTAAACCCAATGTTACTCACAAGAATTTGTTTGAAGCTACAAAAAAAGTTTTGAAGTTCTTCTAACAACAATTGATAAGATTCACATGACCAATTTCACAATTGAATATTACAACAAGATTCGGCCATCAACAAAACCAATAACAACATAGTCAAAGCAATTGACATGGATTAATAAGGCATGGTCATTGGCATGGCATTTGCAAGATAACCCAAGAAATGATAGAGCATGATTTATTAATCCACCTGCAATTACTCTCAATGATTTGAAATCAATATATTCAAATATTGAAGACATGGATTTGTATTGAAATTCAAGGTGTTGAATGAAGCTTAGACCTTCAATTTTTAAAGTCTTTGAATCCCCAATAAGGTTTCCAAAATTCTTCTTTTAACCACTTTGAACTATTCTTTCTTTTCAATGTCAATGTGCATAGGTCATTCATGTTCTTATACATATGTATGCATGAATTTCACAATGTTTAGATCCCTTTTACCAAAGGTAACAATAGATGAATTTCCCATGGAGTTTGATTTTGCTTTTGAAAATTATGCAAATGTGTTCTCTATAATTCATCAACCCTTTCTTGTGATGTTTATTGTATAAATGTTCCATCACATATGATCAACATTTTCTTTGTTTAAGGTGTCACCATTGAATCCAACAATAGGTAATCTTTATCTCCAAAGAAATAGAATGTGATATCATTTTAAGATACATTTCACATGTTGAATACATTTTGATGTTGAACCTTGCTATAAAATGTAGATTTTTTCAAGACTTTACAATCATTGACACTTTCTAGAAGTCCAATAAAACATCAATAAAATATGTTCTGCTTTTAATCATTTCTTGTGCCATTATTGAGTAACCACTTGTTTTAAAATAATAATAATCTTTTAAAAATGGTGTCTTAATTGGCTTGGCAATATGAATAAGTGTTTTGTTCATCACACCATGCATTGAAAGCATACCACAACAATAGTTAAATTTAGTCATGACTAATTCCACATCCACACCTTTTGACCACTTGATCATTTTTTTAAATACTAAATGTTGATAGTTTTAACAAAATGTCAAAGAACAAGTGTGATAGTGGGTTTGCCAATGACAAACAATTCAAGACACATTAATAGGTTTTCACCTTGTGCAAGCTTGTATATTGCAAAACAAACCTTCATTTCAACTAGTAATTTGCTTTCTAAAAAATCATTGAATTTCATTGGCAATGTTAAATTATGTTTTCTTTTGTTGCCATACAAATTTGATCTTTCTAGTAATTCTCATCATATTTTGTTAGAAGGAAATGAGAAGTGTTCTTGGGTTTTATCCATTCACCATGTTGCAACCTTAATTATGAACTCATGACCAAAGCTTATGCATGAAAGGGGAGCAAGTCAAGAAAATGTTCTAAAACTCAAACACATTCCCACAAATGTGAGAGAATGAATCCCAACATTTCCAAGAGGTGCAATCACACTAACACATGCCATTAATAATCGTAACCAATGCTTAATTTTGTGTATTTCAAATGGTGAAAATAAAAAACCATGAATTGTATTTTTTTTTACAGTATTATTTTCAATATATTGATATACATATCCAAAAATTTAGAATATATTTAATGAATAAAAAATACACAAAAGGGTAAAATTACAAAACAATGACTTAAAAACCATGTCAAATTGTGTTCAAAATTGATTTCTTTCTATATATGGCTATGTGGTGCCATTTAATGGCAAGTTGTGCTTTAGGACTAGTATGGATGTTGAGAAATCTAAATTGAACCATTGAATATTTTGATTTTGAGTTTTGCCTTGAACAAAAGACCTTTAAAGTTGAATAGGTGTTTCGTCAAACATTATTAATTTCACAAAGGGATCCTTGGATTCATAATATACAAACTATTTGGCGTTGAATTATTAGACACAAATAAAAAACACTCAAAATATAAGAATCTATAACTTGATGTTTTTTCCAAAAAATAAAAAAATTTGGGTCTATTTGATGTCCATGAATCCTTTAAATGACATGTAAATGTGATGTAATGTAAATGTTGTTTACAATAAAGTTGTAGCTTATAATATAAAATATTAAATGTCAAAATAGTTAACATGTTTTGGTGATTTGAAATTGTGATAATTTTTCAAGACAAAACTTAGAAATCTAGTGCAAAATCTTAGAATTTTAGAACATCATATTTATCTTAAAATTATTTTTAAAAAAATGTGATATATTGTGGAAAATATAACAAGTAAAAAATAAATTAAAAAATATATATTTAAAAAACTTCATTTATATGAAAATTATTTTTTGGTAAAAAGATTATAGTCCTTTGAAACAAAGTAAACATATTGGCTCATTGATTCACGATTTCACCCAAAAGCACTATTATGTTATGTAACCGATGCCTTTAAGTGGCAATTAAATAATATAAAACACACAAATCATAATTTTGACATAAATTTGGCAAATTTCTAATATAAACCTTAACATAATAATATTAATAGAACTTTTAAGACTTAAAATTTATAAAAATGATGTATTGAAAATATTCCAAAAATAATCTTGAAACAATAGTGAAGAAACACATGTTTAAAGGAGCAGGTGTGGCTCCTATTAGAATGCTTAGACCCAAGTTGTTTTTCCACTATGGGAATTGGAGTTTTGTGGTGTCCCCAAATTTTGGGAAGAAAAATGAAAATAAAAAATAATGAAAAAAATATTTAAAAATAATAATTGGAAGGGTTTTAAATATAAAATATTGAAAGTGAGTTCATATTTTCCAAATTTGGAGATTTGAAGTTCACATTGTGGTCAAAAGAATGGTAGGGAATAAAATTGTTGAAAGTCAATTGGCAATTTGATTGCCAACCACTAAAATCTAATAAATGATAATCAAATGACCTCCAAATTGGACATGGAATATGGCACCAAAAATTTATATTCAAGAGTTTTCAATTTTAAAATGTACATGTGGGAGTTATGTGCAAAGTTGCAACATTCATAACTTGGCAAAATCAATAAATTTTGTGAAGTCTTGAGAATTTTTAGCACTTTTATGCAATTTCCATTACCAATCATAGAGCATACTATATGGAGGGGAGTGATGATTTTTTCCTAAGTTTGAGTTGTGATGTGTCTTATGTATTAACTACCAATGATTTGTCCATGCACCATTTGAACTTCAATTTGCATTAACAATTAAAAAAAAATTGCAAATTAATTTCACTTTGAATTTTTATTTATGAATTCATCTTAGCCCCATGTTGGAGTTGCTACATTTTTTTTCTTTGTGAGAGCTAAAGAAAATGCCCTAGGTGTGGATTTCATTGTAAAATTAGGAATTGATTGGTTATTTATCTTTAATACCATTTGACAAACCTAAAGGTGTGTGAAACCTAGTGTGAACTAAAAATGAGGAGAATTGGATGAGTTGATGTACTCCTAGTGTGAACACATGGAGTTTTTAAATTTTAGATTTTGTCATTATCAACTTTTTGCACAATCTTTTATAGTTCAAACCACCCCATTCTTATAATGGTTTTCACATGAACTTAATGTTTGACACTTACATAAAAACTATGCACCATAGAATGAGAACATAAATGAAAGGGGGTGTCTTAGAATGAATCAAACATTACAATGCATTGCATACTTGTGGGTGGGATGTTAATAGTTTAAAATGGATTGAATGGACATTGAAGGATTTGATCTTTGGCTAAACCTCCAACAAACATAAATTGATGTGCAAAATCAACAACATACAACAATGTTAAGATGTGCTTTAGAAAATCTTGCTATGGATTAGTTCAATTGTGTAATAGAAGTTGTTGCAATTATTATAAGATTTATTTCTTTTGAGATTAGGTCCAAGCAAGAGACTTTAGGTCTTTATGGTAAGCATTTGTGTTTTGTTAACCTTAACAATGTATAGGGAGCTGCTTTCTTTTGGTTACATTAGGTTTTTTTGTACCAATAATCCACAAGAAGACATTATATAGTCATGCAATGTGATAAAAGTAAAATTTCTTTATAAATAGATGAAAAATGTAATGTTATTTAAACAATCCAACATGAGAAAAATTGAATCATGGGTGCAAATTCTTTAAGGTGTACCAAAATTTTATCACAATGTCATTTTTTTCTATCTTTTTTACCTAATCCTTTTTTACTATGTAAAGACACATTTATGGATGATTATGATGAAATTTAAAATTGTAATGGTTTAAAATATAGTCCTTCTAAATTTTTTGACAACTTTTGATTCATTATTTTTTACGAGGATCAAATATAGGGTAAAAAAGGATTGTAATAAGGATTAAGCCCTTTTTGTCTTGTGGTACACATTAAAAGATTTTCACATGATGTTAAATGCTTGAAATTTTATATTAACACGATAAGGTGAAAATATTTTGAAATGTACATTAAAGACAAAAAAGGACCTAATTTTTAATGATTGTTTTTTCTATAATTTGATCTTCATCAATATTAATGAATCAAAATTGTTAAATATTTCATAATACAATATCTTAGACCACCACAATTGGAGATTCCACTAATATCATTCGTTTGGTGTCCCATGTATGGTAAAATATAATTAGGTAAATTAGTACAAATAAGGATGATGTTGTGATAAAATTATAGTATACCTTAAAATTTTTTGACTTGACAAGGTTGTCCATAAACAACACAATTTGTGAATCATCCATTTTAGTTTTTATGTATGACAACTAGAACAATTCGAATTACAAAAATCAAGCATGATTCAAAATAGAATTTGATTAAAATTTCAAACCAAAGCCATCACATAAAAACAATGAATAATAAAAATTATTAATAAAACAAAATAATGATGAAATGAAAAGATGGTGATAAAGGAAGGCAAATAAATGGGTTCAAATAAACAACAATGAAAAGGTGATGGTGAAGGAAGGTGAAAAGGCATGCGTGAAAAGACAATGTTGAAGAGATGGTGATGGTGATAAACGAGTGACACAATGTGTACATTGAAATGATTATGGTAGTAATAACATGGTTGTATGAGAGATATGTAATGATTTGAGGTCTAATTTTAAACTTATATATAAAATGCTATGTATTGATTTTTTAAGGACATCATGCATGATGTCACCCTATGAAAAACCTTGATGATAGTGGAGATAAATTGATTCCATGTGTGTTTGAGCCTCTAGGATGTTTTTGTTGGATTAGAATTACAATGATATTGATTTTTGTTATGTTGGCTTTTGAATCTCGAATCCATTTTGCAACTGAAAACATAGAAATTGAACTAAAAGATTAAACAATCTTGTTCATCAGTTCATAAAGTATGGACAATCAAAATTGCCTTTCATTTCATAGAACCAACGAGATTAACAAAGGTCTCACAAAGAAAGTGATGTGATAATCATATAGATTTGATGTAGACCTCCTTTGTAGGTGAGTGGATTTTTCATGGTTTGATGCTCTTGTGTACAATAGGGCCCAAAGAGAGAGGGGCTCAAGACTATGTGATATTTGATGTAAATAATTGGATAAAGTTTTCCACCAAGAAATACCTTCCAATTGTAAAGCCTCCCAAAATGTGAGTCCTTGCACATGAAATGATATCGCCATGAGCTAAGCCTAGTTTTGCCATGGAGTGTCCCTTGACTTATAACTAATGAAATTAACCCAAGTCACTTATGTGATAGTTTTCCCACTCACCTATACAATCCACCTATTTGTGGTGCTAGCCACATGAATAAGCTCATGTATTATGGACTTTTTCTCACAACCAAACATAATATATCATAAGTATATTATGGGTTGTTTAGAGTACCTATTTATATGTGAGTTGAAGAATATATCCTTACACTTGTTCTTTCTTCCTGCAAAATCAAAACTATTTATTAAAGGATGGGTGCAATATGTATTCATCTTGGGCCTAGAAGGTTGCGCCTCAAGCTGTGCCATGGCTCCCACAACTTACTACTACTCATGTGGGCATCTTACTCGACACGACGACTGGGTAGATAGAAAGAGGAAAGATGCAGCTCCCAATTCTTATGTTTTATTTGCTGTTGGTAATTGGACTAGAATTCTTTTGTTGTTGGCATTTGCTAGTTCAGATTTGCAACTTGGCAATTAAAATTGGACCAGCTCATGTGTCCATCCTTTCTCCATTTCATTCTTCTTTGCTATTAGTGCCCCCTTCTTGTAGTAAAGTTTGGCAGGTTTTACAGCAAAAGATGCAAGCAACACATATTGCTAAAACAATTGAACTTGACATAACCCAATTTGCAGAAGTTTCAAGTGGAGGGTGGTGAAGCACAAGGGTGAGCCCATTCCCATGGAAAAAGAGGCCCAGGACAATGGTAGGCCTAGTAGCCAAATCCACCTGGGAATGTCCTCCTCCACCCCTGGGCTTTTACCCATCATGAAGCATGATCTAAAATATTTATAGAGCTAAACATATGAAGACAATGAGGCATACAAAGGGAGAGTTCCTTCACCTACTCCTTAAAGAGTGAGAGAGAGAGATCTTACTCCTACTCAGAGAATTTTTTTAGTGCATTTGGAGGTCAATGTATTATATTCATGAGTATCCATCCCTTAAAAGAGGAGAGATAGTACACCCACTCTTCAAGCATGGGAGAGATCATACGCCTACACTCCTTACAACTCCCTAAGAGTGGGGACTCCTTAAGAGTGGGTGAGATCTATAACCCGGTAGGGATAAAATCTCTCTCTACCACTCTTAAAAACCTCTTAGAGATTTTTGTTCTAACTAGAGGGCATGTTATAGTGTGCAATTATTCCTTTTGCCTTGCAATTGGGTGTTTGGCCAATCTATTTTCATGGTGTGCTTTACAAAAATCAATAAAGCTCTGAAGGTTGCATCAATTTTTATGCTGTGTAAAAGCCGCAGGCAAGATCATCATGAAAACCAAATTTACACTCAACTCTTGCCTCATGTGCCCTTATTTCAGTAATGGCCTCACCTTGAGGTTAACCCTACACTTAATGAGTAGGTGTAATATCGCTAAGAGGGATGATCTTCATACAAATATAAAGTGCCCTCCACATACACTAGGAAATTGTGTGAGTGCTTTATGGATCTCAACAAAGTGGCAATCCCCCTCCCCTCCCTCTCGTCTCCTCAAGCAACTATTGTGGATTAAATCCAGTTACACTGCAAAGTACAATCTCCAAACATCATTGCTAGCATCATGTTGCCCACTGTTTGTTTGAATTGTCTCAAACTGACAAAACACTGCACAGGACAGATCCAGCAAGCAACTTCTTGGTTTGGGTTCTCAATGCCCCCCCCCTCCTGACAATAATACCCCTCCTAGTTGTAATTAGAAGATCTGGCTTTCTCCATACATAGCTAGCTCTCTTTGTTTCACATTTTGGAGCTTTTGTGAGAAAACGTGCTGCACTTTCACTGATATCATATCTACCAGCTCCTCTTAGAACTTGACACTCCAAACAGCTGTATAAAGAGTTGTCAGCTTTTTTCATTTTTGTTTCTATAACAGCTACTTCTTCCATCAAGTGCACACTACTACTCGGTGTGTCAATACTCTAATCCCCAAAAAATGAAGACAACCCCCCCATCTCCCCACTACTCCAGCCCTCTTCTATCTGCAGGCTTATCATCAGAGTTTCCTAGGCTTTTTGGCATCTCCTTTACTCTTAGCACACAATCTTGCACCCCAGACAGGTGACAATTTACTGTAGTATACAACATGGAAGAGCAGGTCTACCAACACCCCATATACATACACGAGCCTCTTCCAGTGTATAACACATCCAATATGGCGTGCAAGTTATTTCCCCATCCCTGCCCATAAACATGAATTTTACGGCAACAACATAAAATGAAAGATGAGTTAAATGCCGTCACTAGGGCTGATCAATTGTCATAGGCCATTCGAACCCAATCATGTACTTCATTTCCCCTTTTGAATAGCCCGTAGAGCTTGTGAATATATATTGGTTCAAAATCAGTTTCACGGTATTGTAAAGTCTAGACTTCATCCAATTTACAGGCCACGATACTATTGCATGCTGCAACTAGCTAACCAGTTGTGAGGGTATATATATATATCTATATGTTACTATATATCAAATCCCATCACATGCATGCTAGATACTGAGAGAAAACATGCTCTCTTGCGATTATTAACAACCCAAGGTTGTTTCAGTTGGTCAAGCAAATCTCAACATGCATCAATCTAGGGGGGCTTACATATTTCCATGGGAAAATTTGAGAAACACATCACCTTGGATATCGTGTTAAATTCAATTGATGTCTTATCCCCCTTCAAAAGGATGGGTTAGTCCAAAGGATGAAGAAGAAAACTTAGTTAGATAAGGTAAGCAGGCCTATAACCAAACAGAGGTTTGTAACTGAACAACCTTCTAGTACAAGGCAGACCTAAATGATAGGTTTCTTCACGGTCGAAAGTAGTGCAACAAATCGCCTATTACCAAACATCCAGTAGTTGATTATTTTGTTTGAAGATTTTGAAAGACTTGAGAAGTCATGAGTAACATGGTCTGCAAAATTGGGGTAAATGAGGAGAGTTATCAAGATATGTCAGATCAGTATTCACAGAGACAGTTGTGTTTGATAATGGGTATATTGGATCACTCAAGCACCACAGCAACTGATTGGTAATAGGGTGGGTCATATGGTTATTTTGGCTGGGTTTGAACTTGTTTATGAATTTTTGTCCTTAATACAAAATGTGTTTGGTAATTGCATATTTTTCTGTCCTAATTGCATTCCCCTAAGTTACCACCATGCATTAGGTGCAGACAGTTTGGATCTCTAACCATGTCCTGTAACTCAATCAAACACAAGAGTATCAAGTACCCATTTACATATTTCGACCAGTTTGGCTGTCTAACTATGTCCTGCAAGTCAATCAAAGACAAGAGTATCATATACCCATCTGCATATTTCAATCAGTTTGGCCATCAACCCTGGTGCTGTGTAAATCCTTAGCCAACTTGAGCACAAATGATAAAAGGGTGTTCTTTTTTTGGCCAGACTTTTGCTACCATCAAAATGCTGCGTACTCCATAACAATTAAAGAATTGAGCATCACAAGAAAACACAAAATGACAACCAGCATGATGCTCAACTGTAATCTACATTGATAAGAGCAAGTAAAGTAATGAAAGAAGATGATAAAAAAAGAGTACAGATGCAAAAATAATCTCCTAAAACATATCATTCAATATACCAAATAATACCTGAAAGTGCAATGGGAGATGGCAGCAGGTTTGGATGAGCTATTCCATCAACAAATCTTTGAAATTCTCTGCAGCTTCATGGTTTCTTGTGGACCTTCAACTGTTTAATCCAACACCTAAACTCAAAGTTACAAACAAAAAACAAACAAAATCCATCTCCACCTTTGCCATGGAACTAAAAATCTCATTGCTGTCAAAGAGACACCAAGCACATGGTAATACTATCTTCAGGAGAAATCAATCACCAGTTTTCATAGCTGTTGGGTATGAGCTCATCAACTCTGGACTTGGTCCTGCCTATTGCCAATCACCTACACAGATCATTCAATTTCAGTTACTAGTGAAACAAGAACATACACCAATGCCCAAAACATACACCAAAAAAAGACCCTTAAAACCCACAATTAAGTTGAAAGGTTTTTACTCTGGCTGTGTATGAATCAACAATGAAGTCTAAAACAAAGAGAAGCTTCAATTCAAAATGATTCAGAAACTTACCCATACGAGAGAAATGTAATCAGAATTTTTCTTTTCAATTTTCAGTGGAGAACAAACAAGAACCTCAGCTTCATACCAATCTGAAGTTTCAAGAGCATAAAACTGCACATCCATACAGTTATATTTGTGATCCTACAAACTATGTCAATTGTTGATCCATTTAGTTGCATGGCTGAATGGTCCCCTCAATATCACAACATAAGTTTGGTGCATTTCCTATTGCATGCATTTGACATTCCACAAGAATATTAAACCAGACAACTCAAGCCCTAAAAAACCCGAAATTGAAAACAAAACTTTTGAATGTAAGTTCCTTCTACACATTGAGTGAGGAACCAAGTTGATGTTTCAAATAAAATTCTTAGAACAAAATCCTTAAATGCAAGTTCCTTCTGCACATTGAGTGAGAAACCAGGTTCATGCTTGAATGAAATTCTTCAATACTTTTTAACAATTCATGCCCAGTTCCCCTTGATCCTGCCCACTTTAGGGTTTTCATCTTGACAGTCAGAACTGGTGAAAGATTGCAGAAGGAACAAGCACAATGAGCTGCCACAACCAAAATTGGCATGAGCCAAAAACCCATCCATACAGATAGACCATTCATGCAAGGGCTTCACACTGTCACCTTCTAATTAACAGAGTCCCCACCAACTCAGATCTCCACAAAAAACTTCCCATTTCTCTTTTCTCCAATAAACCAAACTCCCAAATCCTCAATCCCCCATCTCATCTCAGAGAGCAACCGATGCCATTCAAAACTCACAAAAGGAACTGCAAACCTCAAGACTGCAAAACCCATCACACTTTGCAAAGGTCTGCAAAGTTCCCCAAAACTTTGGGAATGGCTGCAAAGTGCCCCAAAACTTTCAAATTTTTGCAAAGTGTCTCCAAAGCTCTTTAAATTTTTGGCAAAGTTTGCAAACAAAATATGGGAATATATATATTTTGGTAAAAGAAATGGGAGTGCAGAAAATTCAAAATGTTTTGACTTAAAATGAAAAATTGCAATACCGTAGTACCTTGGCCATTTCAACAAATGTCCGTAGACTAATTAATTAATTAATTTTAAAAATTCATTTCAACAAATGGAAGATTCCTAAATATTCACCATTATCCTTCACAATATTTTTTGATTTAGAAGAAATAATTTGGAAGAAAATTTCAACATTTCTGAAAAATAATATAATTAGTGTCGAATTGGTCCAAGGTACACTAGGGTAGTTCATATGTACCCAATGATTCCAAATTATAGAATTTCAATTTTTACTGACTCTATTATACATTGCAAACCTTTTTTAATAAAAGCAAAAATGTGATAATTAGGTAGGTAGGCTATTGGTCAGTGGTGGGTGTTGCATATATGGTCTTTGATAAGGTCAAAACTTATAGCCATTATAATAATAATAATGGCTATAATAATGGCTATAATAATAATAATAATAATAATAATTCTGACCAGTTCCAACACATTTTCTAAAGCTGGAAATGACCCATGTTTTACAACTTGTGTTAGCTCTCTGTTGATTATTTCTGGGAAATACTGAAAATAACTGATATTTGCATGCAAAGTATTATTATTATTACAGGCAATTTATTCCCATGTTCAAAAGGACATTCTTAGACTAAAAATGATCAAAAAAATTCCATTCTCTTTTTCCAAAAATTTCATATTAAAAAAAAAGGCTTTATAATTGCAGTGATGAGAATTTCAAGGAATTAGTATGTGGATGGTTTTTTTATAATTTTTCGGAGGCTCATTATTCATTTTGCATTAATCCTTCCTATGGTCATCCCTAGACCATTTCAGAGACATTTTCATATATAACTATCTCATTTCCAAGCTTAACTACCTCATTTCCAAGCCTAATTATCGCACTTTCTTCCTAATAACTATCTCTTATCCTTATAACTATCTCATTTTTTTCTTAATAATTATTTCTTATCCATTTAATTATTTCACCCCCTTTCCTTACCCACCAGCATGGATATAAAAAGACAAATTAATTAACATGTGCTTTTTCATGTCCATGACATTTATATTAATTGAAATTAAATTTGACATTGACATAAATAATAATGAATTATTGAAAACCATATGAAAACATAAGGGAAAAAAAAAGAAAAAGATCATCACTAGTAGTATGCAACAACACGGAGCTCAAATAGTTAAATTGTGTACCATTGAAACCTTGTCAAAACAAATGTTAATTACCTGTTGGGGCTTTTTAAAAGGACATGAGAACACCACCCACACACTAAGATGGTTGAGTGTGAGTTTGAAACAACAATATCTTTTGTTTCTTTCAAAGGTGAAAGGTGTTTCAATTTTCATGGCATAATTAATAGTTTTGTTGTTTCCGAAAACTTGATATTTTTTACTTTGGGTCATATTGCTTTTGGATTTGGACTTGCATTTGGGTGAATTGGATCTTTTGATTTGGGTCAATAGAAAATTAGGGTTAATTGGAGTTTTGATTTGGGTCAATAGAAAATTAGGGTTAATTGGATCTTTTGATTTGGGTCAATAGAAAATTTGGGTTAATTGGAGTTTTGATTCGGGTCAATAGAAAATTAGGGTTAATTGGAGTTCTGATTTGGGTCAATAGAAAATTAGGGTTAGTTGGAGTTTTGATTTGGGTCATAGAAAATTAGGGTTAATTGGAGTTTTGATTTGGGTCAATGAAAATTTGGTTGAATTGGAGTTTTGATTTGGGTCAACAGAAAATTAGGGTTAATTGGAGTTTTGATTTGGGTCAATAGAAAATTAGGGTTAAATGGAGTTTTGATTTGGGTCAATAGAAAATTAGGGTTAAATGGAGTTTTGATTTGGGTTAATGAAAAATTTGATAAGTACGATGGATGGTAGAATCAAACTGGAAGTTTGGGTAATGAAGCCAACAAGAACCAAAATTGTTTCATCCATTGAATTTTTCTATGCACTAAAACAGCCTTAGGGTTAGGGTTTGGTGGTGCGAAAGCGTTTAGGGTTTCAGGAGATGTCGAGTTCTTCGTGCAGAGTTCTGTTCTCTCGCGAGGAAGAAGGAAGGGTTGTTTGTTTGTGGTCGTGAAATTGTACTGTTTTCTCTTGCGGGGGGAAGGTTTGTTTTGTGCCAGAACTCGTGTTATCTGGCGAGTAAATTTTTGTGGGTATTTTTGGTGGCAGCATTCTCTTCTATCGTTGCGGAATTTCTGTTTGGTTTTGTTTTTTTGTGGGAGTTTTTTGGGCGATGGAGGAGGTGATAGAGGAGGAGTTGATGGCGCTGGAGTCCATTTTCTATGACAGTTACAGTAAGCTAAGCGAAAACAGGTTTAGAATAAGGATAGATCCGGATGTGGAGGATGAAGGAGGTGGTGGAGATTTGCCTCCGCCTTTGTTTCTGGAGGTCTTGTTGCCGGAAGGTTACCCGGAGACGCTCCCGCAATTCGATGTCAGCAACATCAACAATCGCAAGTACCCTGAGTCTGTAAAGTCAGCCATTGTTGAAGGCCTTCTTCAGCAGGTGTGCTAGAACAAACCCTCCAGCACCCATAATCTTCCCCTTGCTTCGCTCTTAAACCCTAAAACTACGCTCTTGCCCTTTCGCTTGTGTGTTGTGTGCCTCCTAGGGTTTATGCCTTATTCACATGCATTCTCATAGCAGAAACGGAAGAATTGGCACACCCACTGTGTATGCTGGGTGGGTTGCTGTGTCACAGGCAGGACAGCAAAGAGGGGAGAGCATGTGTTATAACCTGGTGGAATGGTTGAAGGAACAGCTTCTATCTTTCTATGCGCTCAAACCTCCTCCTACTCCACAAGTGGTACCAAATTCTCTGTCTCTGTCTCTGTCTCCGTGTCCTTGCTTTTGCTCATGTGAGTAGATGGGAATGAGAATGCAAAAAAAGAAAAAAGGGCTTGTGAACTAAAACCCTAATAATGGCCACAATGTTGTGGATCCTTGACCATAGTGAAGTAGAAGGGGTTATTTTGTCCTTGGTTTGGCTCATGTGAGTAGATGGGGATGAGAAATCAATAAAAGATTAAAAGGCTTCTGAACTGAAACCCTAATGGCCACAATGGTGTGGATCCTTGTGACTGTAGTGAAATAGAGGGGATACCTACCTGTTGAACCTGGCTGCCTTTCACCTCTGACACAAAGCATATTGTCCTGGTTTGACAATGGACATGAAAAGCAGGACTCTGACAGTGAGGACCTGGGCCATGGTGATGCCCGACCAGGGAGTGGTGCAATGAAGAAAGAGACTAATGCTAAAGATAAACTTACCAAGGCACAGAAGAGACGTCATTTTGACAAGTATGGAGCAGGATCTGAAAAGCCAAGGGGTTGGGACTGGGTGCCAATTCTTTCTCATGTATGTTGTTTTCACCATCCTTGGTTGCTCTTTTTATTGCTACCCAGATCAGGTCAAGCCAGATTGCTGAGTTAGGGCTGTGCATTTGAGGCAAAGATAAGTGGAGTTTAGAATCTTTTGATTGATTTGCACATGCAAAAGAAGGATTTTTTTGTGCTACCTTAGCTGCACTCCTGTTGTCTTCCAGTTTTTGAGTGCAAGGCATGCAGCCAAAGCACTGTGTTGTGTTTTGTAACAAGGGAGCATTGTTTGGTGCTTCTTTTGCTGTAGGAACTTCTGACCAGAAAAGGGGTTTGCCTGTTTGTTTGCAGTTGGGCCAAGTCCCCCATGTCACCTCCTCGGTGCAATGATCCAGGCCTGCTTACCACACACCTATATCAGCTCAGTTGAATTGCTTTCTATTTTTTCCTAGTGGATTCAAATGAGGTTTCCTTTTAGTGGGATTCTGTTTAGTGTTGATAGCTGAGCATGGGGGATGGAAAATGCTATAGGTGTATTTCGGCAGATAATAACTCTTTAGTACAATGGACAAATACAGGAAAACAACAATGGGTTCTGCCAAGAGCCTTTGAGCAGAAGACAACACCATTGTGTGATGTAATCACTGTCAGAGGAATAAAGACAGAAGAATAGGGTAGGTGTTGTTTTACTTGGATCTCAGATTGAAATTTCAGCTCCTTCATGTAGTTATGAAGCATGCCCAGGTCTAACTACTATGTTTTGTTTATCAGGCACCTGTTACATCTCATGTCTTGCTGCAAAGTAGAGACTTCCACCAATTTGGATGCTCATTAAAAGGTTGTATTTCTCAGGCCATCTTATTTGTGCTGTGCTTTGGTCTTTCCCTTGAATCAATATCTGGAATCTGTGATGTTAACTTCTATGTTTCCTGTTTGTGGTCAGGATTGTAAGAGGCAGGTGGTATATCCAAATGAGTCGACAGCCAATCATATCCCCAATATGTCTCAGAAAGTGAGTAGAGTGAATATCCAAACTGAAAATACAAGAGAGTTTGAAACAGCAGCAAAGGAATTCAGTTCTGTTGCATATTTGGAGGCCCTGATATCCAAAATCAAAGTCATTGTGAGAAACATGGGGAATCAATAGCTAACTATCCAAGCATTGGGTAGACGCACCAATATAGGGAACGGATCAATATCTGAGCAGCAAGCAAGTGAGGAAGGAGATATCAAATGAATTGGGCTCTTGAGTTGGCAGTAAGCAACAATGGAATGGTTGACCCTGTGCAACACCCTTACAACCCAACCTTGGCATTGTGTCCCACCCAGATGTTGAGCCAAGCCAGCCTGGGTGAATGGAAAAACAAACCCCTGTCAGCTGAAGTTTTTTGCCTTACCACCCCAAAACTTCCATCCTGTTGCCATTCCTACACTTTTAGAAAAATGTTTTGCACTGCTGAATGCTATACATCTGGTGTGAGCGCATGAGGCAGAGAGGTTGATTAATTAAAGGGTTTTTTTTCCTTAAGTGGTTACATGCAATTTTGTCACCATGTAGCTATTCAAAAGTTTACGGATGCAGTGGTGTTAAAGAGGGACCTAGCTCTAGTATTAGAACTTACATAATCTTAGTCATATTCCAGTGACAAGTTTTCTTGGAGCTAGTATAGGGAGGATTTTGTATGATCCTTCTTATGGTCCTCTGCCTTGGCAATTCTGGACAGAATGTGGAGGACCATATGAAGGCAGTTCAAGTAGTTCTGTGTTTCTCTTCTTCAACTGATTCTGCTGTCTTTCACTATTCTTTGTTGGATGCCTATTTGTGGCCAGGAGCTTTTGATTTGGGGTGAGTTGCATAGTAAGATGCTGGTTTTTTTTCCTTTGGAAATGAGCAACAGATGGCCAAAAAAGTCAGATTGCAGCATGAAGTCTTTAGGTCTTTGCTGGTGAACTACATGATGGGCTTGTGTCACATTTGATGGACGGTGTTGGCCCTATGGTATCAAACCTTTTGGTGTTGACATGATCATGAAGGTTCTGTTATGTTTTCAAGTCATCCAATGAGTCTGATAGCAACTGCATGTTTATGCATTGACATTGCAAGAAATATTATTGAAAGGAGATTTGTGAATCCACTGAGTCAACCCTGTATTGAATCAATGTTTCCCTCCCCCCTCCCCCCAAAAACAATTGTAGCTTGTCAAGAAACTACCATCTGTTTCAAGGGTTTCAACCTTTGGACACTCTGAGACCAGGTATCTGTCATTAGCATGTCTACATTTGAGTTGTTCTAGGTGGCAGTGTAGTAACAAGAAGATTCCACTCAGCTGTCTGACATTTTGCCTTGCCATGGTGCAAAAGTATAGAGTGCCATCTCTGAGCTGCTCTCTACAAGAGACATTGGTTTTCAGTTTCTCTTTTGTTCAGATTACTTTGTGTGTACCAGGAAAAGCACTTTTCATGAGATTCTTCTAGTGTGGAGGATGAAGATGCAGATGGTGCTAGTGATGAAATTGAGATTGAATGTTATAAAATTGACGACTGTGGTGATGAGTTTGTGGATACTTGTGGTTTCTCAGTCACAACTAATAAAGCTAAATTTACAGTTGATCACAGTTTCACTCTCTTTGTGGAATATTCTGATGTCGTTGGTTGGTGTTTCATGGAGGTATGTTTTCCTGGATGTACATTATCAGTGCAAACATGTGAAGCTGGAGAGTGATCCGAGTTTGCACATTTATTTGTTTTCGCAGTGAGTGAAGAATGGCATCTGTGGGACTCAAGGGTTTTTCTGTCTGAGTGGAGGACTGTGGGTTCAAAATAGTTGTCTTTCCTTGATCTGAGGGAGTTACAAACTTCTCATGTTTTATCTTGGGATATCTGAGCATATATTTGGTTAAGATGGCTGCAGGCAGAACAAAATCTTAGTGGAGGTAATTCAAAGCCACTCATAATTGCAAACACATCAATGTGCAAGGAGCTCTGCAAGCTATAGAAGAAGAGGAAATTGAAGCTGCAACAGAAATTGAAGTGACACAGACGTTTAGGATGTAGCAATACTTTGAACTGTGCATTCATTTGTTAAGGATTATGCAATGTGTTGAGATTTCATTTGAGAGTTTATTGTCCTAGATTTCTAAGATCTCATTCCTTGATTGAGAACTGTGCAGACTCAGAGGATTGGCTTGATGATGTGACAAGCGGTGCGAAATCAGTTGTAGTGCAGGATGATGCATCTAATGAGAGCTCTCATCAAAGAGGTTGGAAGAGTAGAGAAAGTGGATGGCCACGAGACTTTGTGGGAGAAGTCCAACTCCAAGTTTGAGGGTGAATTAGTGCCTGATGTACCAAAACTGTTCAAGCTTGTCAAGAAGAAGAGGTTAAAAGAATTAGTACTAGTGGCTCATGATGTTATGGTAGCAGCAAAAAGCTCAACTGGCAATAACATGGATGTTGCCATGTACTCACACTTGATGACCAAGAGTGGTTGTGAGCTGGGACCTGAAACTGTCCTCCCTCCCCATTTTCAAACGCATTCTACAGGCAGGGGTTACCCCTAATGTGATTTCATATGCACATAATGGCCACAACCCTTGATGGTGAGTTATTTATGTAGAACCCTTGACCTGTATTCTCTTTTGAGACTTCTGTGCTTCCAGAGTTATTGGTATTCAAACTTGAAGTGCAGATACATGCTATGACGTGGGTTGTTTGGTAGGTTGAACTTCCTTCCAGATGCTACAGTTGACAAATTTACAATGGCTGCTGTCAGTGTTTTTTGCACCAAGCATCTTAGCTTGGACTGATATCTTCTTGAGTGGAAGCTCTCAAAAGTCACCATAGACAGTCATGTTATAAAGGCCAACAAACTCTTACGATTTCAATGGAATCTTGGGTGGATGACTGCTTAGAATTTCCTGCTGATGGGGACAGGATTGAGGGATATGGATGAGACAGCACAGTTCTTACTGGAGTTTGGAACAGCTGATGAAGTTGCTGTGGCGGTGGATCTACTTCCCAAGGTGTTACCCACTGTAAAAACAAGCAAATGTATCAACATTGCTTTTTGTTGTCTTGGCAAGCATGGTCTGCAATGAGACTGCTTTTTGTTGTCTTGGCAAGTGTTTTGCCATCCTGAAAGAAAAGGGTATGCAATCAATTGTTGTGTCCTCACTTTAAACAGATCTACCAAGTCCACCTTTGTTCTAGCTTTGCTTACTAGAATATAGAAGATGATTACCATTCTTAATGTGACTGTAAGCATTTGTTGCAATGTATTGCACCTCCTTTGCTGAGTCTCTTGCTTATCAATGTCCTTGCTCTAAATGTACAGATTTCTTATGTTGATAGCCCATGATGTCATCAGTTATATCATGGATAATGTTGTGGGTGGCTTCAGATTTGCAAAACTGAGTGCATGAACCTCTCAGCTAAGTGACCAGAGAAAAAAATACGTTACTGGGTTGCATTGCTGTGCCTTTGACAAGCTCCTAAGATGGTGATTGCATTGATGAATCTGGATAGGTATCAGTGCAAAGGACATGAGCTTTTATCTCGACTGCCTACAATGTCCTTGGCTATACTAAAAGAGACAAGGTATTTCATATTACAAGTTTATATGTTGGCAGGTGGTTTGGGGATGATTGGATAGGTTGCTATCATGTTTCAAACCTCACTGCAGATGAAGGGGTACACAAGTCTTACTAGATAGACATGGTTTCCAGCTGGATGATGCAGTAAAGGCTTTTCAAGAAGTAGAGGAGACTCGGTCCCAAGTGAAGGCACAAGCCTGTATGTTCAACATCTTCTATTGATTTCTCTTGCAGGCATGGTGAGGTAGGACACCTTTTCTTTCTCTGAGACAGGAACGTGAATGATTTGGGCCATCAAACATTTAGTTTGTTTATGGTGCTATTTGAGAATCTACAAGTATTTAGAGCTCACGGCTTGCTCCATGATGACAGATTTCTTGAGCTCTGGATTGTTTGGATGAAATGTGAGAAAGACGGTCGGCTTTATCTCATTTTTTCCTTAGTTTGCTCAGTGAGTGATGATTGAAGAGCTACAACTTATGCATGTGCCTCTCTGCAATAAACAAGCAAAATGACCATTTGATAACATTTTTGTAGACCCAAAAGCAAAGGGACATTTAGTTACATATTTTAAGATTGTTTTTGGGTGTTCCATGTTCATTAGATTCCTTTCAAACTTATCCAAACATTCACATTAATATGTAATATTCAAAATATCATTGTATAAGTGCACCAAATATTTTCAACATTAAATTCACATACCACTTTTAAATATGTAGAATTAAGTAATGGTTACACATTCATGGTTCGTTTTTAACTTGTTCCCACCCTTAGCATACTTTGCATCTTTTCTTCTTATCCATTTCCTATATAGGTTTCTTGTTTTTATTTGTATCACTACCCCTAGAAAAAGTTTTTTTATTACTCAAAACCTTCACCAAATGTTCCCAAATTTATTATGGGTTTTAAAGTATTTCATAAGAAGGGCCACGTGTGTTCATCATTTGAAGTGCACATGTATTGGATTCTTTTAGGTGCATATATACATTGAATTCTTTTAGCTGCATGCACAATGATGTTGTGAATTTTTATTTTAAATGTCCTTAATGATTATAATAGTTCAAAATTTGTGATCATGGTTAAAAACAAAGTTATACATTTGATTATAATGTAAGGCTTGATATAAAACTTTATAATTTTAATTGTAATATGGGTTATATTTGGTCACAGTATCAATGTTTAATTCAATTTTTATATTTTAAAAAGAAAAAATAAATATTTAAAATATAATTTTGGTATCTAATAAGTTTATTTTACTCTAATAATGGAGGACTTAAGTATCCAATTCAACTACGTAACTATGGAAAGCAATGCCATTGGTGAGGTTTGAACCCCTCATCTCTTTGGTCCCAATACAAAACCTTAATCATCCAAACACTAATTTCAACATTTCACAACAATTGTGATCATAAATTTATAAACATGATTATTTTCAATTTCATACCTTATGATATGCTTATATAAACATATATAATTATGTAAATATATAATTAAATAATTTCATAATGAAATTAATTACAAATGTCTAATTGAATAATTGAATAATTATAATCTACTCACTGCTCATAATTATTTTTATTAAAATTTTAATTTCAAAATTACATTATATTTCATTATGTTAAAATTATGGTGATGAGATTTTAAATTTTCTTATTAAAAATAAGTTTAAACCTCTATAAGTCTATTGACTAAATTAAATTTCAACTCTAATTACATTACTTTCAAATTTTAGATTTTTTAAAGCAATTTTTAAAAAATTAATTTGAATTTTTTAAAAAAATCCAAATCTCATGATTATAAAAAAATTTAAATATTTTTATAACCAAAATTTACATTAAAACATTAGTAAGTAATTTAAATTAAAATTTATAATATAATGTTTTAAATTTCAAAGATTTAGTTATTTGAATTCCTAAGTATGTTATTTAATTTTATGTTTGATTTAGTAATTAAAAATAGACTCAATATGTCATGTACCTAAATTCAGTTTTTTTCTAACTTTATATTTGAAATGGATTAAAAGTTTAATCTAATTTTAGTTCAATTTTAAAGCTATATTTTTAACTTTTTATTTTGTTTTGTTTTGGTCAATTAAGGTCAATATATGACCAAATTTCAAATTACCTTAATCACTAGTCATGTTGATCACTAGAAACAAATGACCTTAGTCAGACATGGCATGCACAACTTAAGGTGATTGATTGTGACACACATGACTACATCAAATGGCACATTTGACTACATGACTATGATTAGGACATAGTCAAAAAATGTCTTAATCATGGATGTTAGGTTTTGGCATAGTGGTAGTCCTAGGTAAGGATTCTAACCTTGCCACTAGCGGCTACTTTTATTGTGACCACACCTACAAATTTGTGAATCTTGCAATCAATTTTATTTTCCATTGTAAGCTTGAAGACCCACCTCCTAGTTGAAAAAATAGATGCAATGACTTGAAATGAAGACATGCACATGTTAATTTAAACCTTTTTTTGCATGGTTAAGTTTGAATAAATCAACAAGTTCTTTAAGTGTTTTTACACAAGGATCTTAGAAAAAAAGTTGATGAAAAAGTATAAATATGTTCAAAGCAACCAATGGGATTACTTTATAAAAAGATTGTGACTCTTTTTTTTAGTTCTTTTCATTTTTTCATATGATTTTTTTTTTGAATGAAATATTTTGCAAATTTTTATTGAAAATACATATAGTTGCTTCAATATATCACATGTTTTGTGTTGGTCATTGTTGAATAAATTTGAATTTTTCAAAGTGTGCAAATCTTGCCAAATTTTATGTTTCGTCTTGAAAGTTTATCATAATTTGGAATCATACCAAAATATGTTAACTCGTTATTGCATTTGATTGGTTATAAATAATTAATACAACATAATTTTTATATTGAACTATGTGCGTTAGTCGAACAAATTAATATTACAAAAAAATTGTTTAATTTTGTGTAATGGAGATGCAATTAGACCTAGTTTTAAACAAGAGTAGTTTTAAGCTTTTCATGAAAATTATCCAAACTTAAGGTTTTAAAAATCTAAAGAACTAGTCTCAAGAGTGAACTAAAGTTTTGATCAAAAATAAAAAAATAATTAAAACCAAGAACAAAGTTATTTTTTGAAATCAAGAATTGAACAACACTAGTACTTATTTTGGGTATGAAGTAGGTAAATGTTAAAATTTATTTAGGTCTCTAATTGCATATTATGACCGAGTCTTAGAAGTTAACAAAGACTTTTAAGTCATTGATGTTTCTTTTCCTTAATGTAATTTGAAAGCTTGGGGGGGTGGGGCTTGGACGACAACTATCATTAAGTATGATTTTCATTTGATAAATATTGTGTCCATTTATTAATAACATAAATCATGGAGAGGTCCAACCCATCATCAAATGATTATGACCTATTAAAATCAATTGTAGTATCCTTCATGAATGGCATTGAAGTTCAAAATGCACCAATCACAAGTTGGTTTGTTACATAACACAAATGATTATATATATATAGTATTGAACTTTTGTTACAATTCTAAAACAATGGGAAGATTTAGTCATGATGTTGGTTAACATTCACAAATCATAGCTTATATCATTGTCAACCATGTTACGACATTGTTATTCAAATTTCAACATTAACAAAGATGAATGAATCACGTCATTTATAGGTTGTAAAAAAATAAATTTAAGAAATGGAAACTAATGTAACACCCAATGTTGTTGCCAAACATAGTCATCACATGAAAACATTTGTTGAAAAATTCAAGGTGGGATGAAAAAAACAACCACCTTAGAATCAAAATATTATATAACTTCAAGAATTGAAAACACTTTTGTGCCATCACAAAAAAATGCATGTCCAAGATTGACATTAGATTTTTGTGTTTCATTAAAAAACATTTGCAAAAGGGATTTGATCATGTTCCAAATTGTGCCAAAACATTTTTAGTTAGCCATTGATGAATTATGTTTCAATTTATATTATTGATAAAAAAACGTTCATGAATTTTTTTTTTGACTAGCTATGATGTTCAAGATTGAAAATGTTTTCATTTTCTCCTACAAATGGTAGGCAAATCGATGGGTACAAGTGAGGGTACAATCAATGGAATTTCCAATGACTTTGCATGGATTGGCACAATGGTGAAGCCTTGAACATAAAGCCTTTGCATTGTTTATAAATATGCTTTCACTCCTTACTATCCTAATTGTTGGATATGACAATTCCTTTTGAATCTCCAACAATAAAACATGTAAAAAATAGAAATTTAAAAATTTCAAGCTAAATATAAAACCCAGCATTGGTCAATACCATTTTTTTCAAACCTAAAGTGATTTTTTTGGTCCCAATTCCATTCAACATTAAATTGTATCATTTAGTGGTACATAAGGGTCCAACTATGCTAATAAAAGTTGTTGGTGTATTTTGAATAAAATATGATTAGTCCTAATATGATGATGTGGCAACGCAAGAGTAGTCAAAAAGTCTTTGAACAATGTTGGATAACAATGTTTAGATTATGCTTTTGTATTATTTCATTTTGTTTTCTAAGCAAGAACACTAGTTACTAACTTTAAAACATGTTGAAAGGTAGTTTATATTCATTGGATTACTTTTGAATTTATCTAGATGTTAAATAAATATGAAAGGGCATTCTACAAATTCAACACACATTTTTAAAATTAACTTAGTTCATGAAATTTGTAAACATTAAAAAAAAGGATTAATTATGCACGAGGTGGCTCCTATTAGCACAATTGGACTCATAAATAGGTGTATATACTTTGTGATGGCTCATTGTAAGTACTAAGATACAACATTCCTTACAAGTACTATATGGGTTCATAAAATGTGTTCAAATGGTCACGGATGGTACTTTTTAAGAATTCATCAATGTAATTTTTCACTACTACATGTTCATCCACCTACAAACCCACCCAAACTTACATTGAAAAATGATGTCATTTGCTATGGTGGATGCAATTTGGAAATCCTAAAAAAATCTCATAAAATTCACATGAACAAAATCCCAACTAGAGATTTGAAAAACATGCACTTTAGGTTATAAAAATCTTGAGAAACAAAACAAAATTTCAATTCAAAACATCTTTCGATAATAAGGTTCAATTATAATCCTTCAAAAATCCATAACTAAAATTTTATTAAAGTTTTAATGAAAGGATTTCAAATCTAACTTTATTATTTCAATATTCCTCATCACATGCTTAGTCGCTATAAATAATGTGGAATAAAATTCAATATGAAAATTTCAATTTCTTAACAATTTAGTCTAATGACTAGTTCATATTTTCAAGCTCCATTATTGAAAATGAATGCATTATTTTCAAAAACTAATTATACATTGGTAATAAAGTTGTTATTTTAAAAACAATTGTCAATTTACAAATTTAAAATAATGTTATTCACTATAAACACAATGTGCATTACAAAATTAACTACCATTGTGACACCAAAAGCAAATTATTTTAGCTTGTATACCCACACAACAACAATTTTATTTATTGGCCTATGATGATGTTTACTTGAACAATAAAAATAAAATATTAGGTCAATGATATTGAACAGTACAACACTTCATGTAAGTTTTTTAATTGGAATGCAACTTCCTTGATATATGCATGTTGGAAAACCCCCATATAATAGACCAACCTTGAACATTTTGGTTTGTAAAATCATTGCAATTACTTGGTACAAGGTACTATTCACAAGATGGGTGGGCAATTTCATGTAACCTCCCACAAGAGTGTGAATTATGACATAAGATCCTTGAATGTAAAGAAATTAATTGTAACCTCTTTGGTTTCCTACTTGAACAAACCTCCCCTTTGTTACATTATTGGAGCCTTTGTTATTAAGGTATTACATTTTAAACCTCAACCTTGCCCTTGTAAAGCCCAATAATAAGTCCTTTTTCTATACAAATTTGACAAATATTTGAATTTTTCATTGTACATAACACCCATTTATAACCATTTTGAAATCCCAAAAAATGCTAATGTTGAGTTACTAAGTAGGTGTTTAAAAGGTTAAACTTTCAAATTTTGTCCAAACATGAAAAAATAAAATAAAAATCCAATGCCATTATTTTGATTGATTTTATTATTTGTTCAATTGGTATTTAGTCAAGTAGATGTGATTTTGTGACAAGTAAATAATTAATTACATGTAAGGGTGTTGTTCATGAGTTGGAATGAAACAACACCTAATGCATTGTGCTTTTACCATGATGGATTTTTTGGATGAAAATTTTGATCAAACTTAGTCCCACAAATATTTGTGAGAGCGGAGACCTTTGTTTTCTTTGTTTTTGTCTTCATTACCTTTCCAAAGCTTCTCTAACTACACTACCATCTTTAAAACTTTAGATTTGTTGCCATTCCACATGTTGCAAAAAAAAATGTTTTTTTTCCTTTATGTGTTGTCATCATCCTTTTATTGCATTATAGGAACCAAGTGAAAGAGGAGTTTGACTACAAAGCTTGGCCCCTTTTTTTTTGTCTTGCTTCATTGTAAGAAGGGGGATTCAAAGGGAGTGCAAAGCTTGCCCATTTCTACTTGTCATGGTCTTTTATTGCATGAAATTTTCTTGGAAATCCTACACCAACTTCTTTGAAATTTTTTTTCTTTGTTTTCATATATGTATAATTAATTAATTATTTATTTTGCGTAGGAAAGAGGAGAAAAAATTATTATTGGAAGGAGGAATGATGTTTATTCCACCAAGATCAATGACGCCAAATGTTGAAAAAGGTATGTCAACCTTTTACAAATTACTATTATTATTATTCTTATTTGGTTTTTTTTTGTTTCTTGAATGGCTTGCTTTTGTGGTTTTTATCTTGTCTTCATCTCTTTGTGTATAAGTGTTTAGTGTTGGGTTTAATATATGGTAGAATATAAGGTTTACAATAGTGTAAAATGTAGGGTTTTGAAAGAAAATTTATGATCACCCATTTTTTGTTTATAATATTTGAAATGAGCACTATGTTCATGACCATTTTTGTTTGCAAACATCTTTTGTATTATACTTTTCAATCTAGTTTTGGGATTGAATTCAAACTTGTAGAATGGAAAATAATGAAGCACAGGTTTTTGAAGTGCTAACAACATAAACAATGGATCAACAAAATCATGAACATACATTTGAAGATATTGTAACAATTGTATAGGAAGCAAATGTTGAAACCATACCGGAACAATAACTTGAAACCATTCTAAAACACGAACCACAAACCATATCGAGCCAAACACTTGAAAATATTTTACAGTAAGAACTTGAAACCATGTTGAACCAAACATTTAAAACCATGTCAAACTAAGAATCTCAAACAATGCTAGACCCCGTCATTGACATGCTAGACAACGGTATATTTTTCTTAAACGGATTTTTTTAATGTAATACTTATGTCCCACACCCTTGTCTACTTTGAAATACTTGTTGTTGGAGTTATGTTGGATTCTTGATAATATTGTAATACTTATGATAGTGATGTAATACTTATAATTGTTTTACAATACTTATAATAATATTTCAATACATATGTGATAATGCACTTTTTATGTATTTTTATTTTATGATTCATAGCTACCCCATTATAAAGGAAAGGGTCCACTAGAAAAGACAAATAGAACCCAAGAACACATGGGAATGTATAGTCAACCAATGTTGGTTTGGACCTTGGAAAAACAAATTTTTTATCCTAAAGCACTTGAAGGATTGCCATAAATTGTGGTTCCCAAGGGGGTTACACCATCCCCTAATCCTTTGGGTCCTTTCAAACAATACCGCTTTTCCATGAATGCCAAGGTGCATGTTCATGCCCATCCTTGAATAAGGAAAAACTAACAAATGATGGAAAGTGAGTGGAGAAGGAAAGTAGAAAAGCAATGGAGGTTTTTGGAAAAGGCAAAGGAGGAGATGTTAAAGATGGTGGCACCTAATTTGACATAAGTTTTGGAAAAACATAGGAACGAGACTTTAAGCATTCTTGCGTGGGGTGTAGGTGGAGTGCCATGGAAACATTTCTTGCAATTTGAGGATAATGACCAAGTCAATGACCTTGTCAAAACTGTAAAGTTTAACTATATTTTTTAATATATTCTTTTGGTCCCTTTACCTAACATAACTTTACATTTTTTAATTACTTTCATTATTTGAAAGGTCTTGCCCAGGTTGTATTTGTTTACTATTTATTGTTTACAATTTTATGTCCATTTGGGACTAGTGAATCCTTTAAATGAAAGGTAGATCATGGAGGACAAATTGTCCTTTGGTACTGGCAGCATGCCACAAACTTGGCCAAGGCGACCATGTTCGTAGTTTGCATGAGTCTAGCAAGAATGTTCGTGTGGGTGAGGGGCAAGGTCGAACAAAAGCGTTCCCTATCTTTTTGTGTGTTTGGACAGATAAGGAGCAAGTGTTTTTCATCTTCTACCTTCCCCAAGTCATAGCCTCAACAAAGCCTCTTTGCGTATGGCACACCTTTCCACGCACTTAACACTGCCTCAAGTTGCGTGTTGCCACACCAAAACCAAGCTAAAACTTTTCGTAATTGAACACAATTGACATCACACAAGTAGCTTTTGCTCTAGTATGACATACCCTTGAAGCGCAAGTATCTTGTCTACATGCTAATCCCGATCTCACGACTGGTAAATAATTTTTCAATGAAAGCCAGCCACATATTATCCTTCACCCTTTTTACACTCAACATTATGTGGGGAAAACTTAAAGGGGGTGGGGCCCTAGCCTCCTGGTTGATCGGGCCTCCCGTCATAGATCTAGCACCAATTGGCTACACTAGTTGTAGCGTGGCCAGCTCAACCATATGAATTCCCACCCGTACGTTATGCGCATTGCACCAGAGTACTTGGTTTTCTGCCCAACCTCTTACCTTTGTTGGAAGGGTCGGATGTATGTGTGTTGTCTTAAGAATTGTTCCCAGTGGCAGTTGAGCAGTCCTCGCTTATAGTGCATAGGTTGTTGCAAGTTGAAGCATTGTTTCTAGTAGTGATTGAACCGGAGGCAAAAAACCTGCCACCTTTTGGGGTTGATTCTAGAGTAACCATTTTTTCACGAATCCAGTCTAACATTTTTTTTTCATAGTAAGCATAGCAAGCTGGGCTTCCCATGCCTTTCCCAAGATGCGGTCTTTAGTGACCATGTTCACACGGTTATAGTACAATAACACATATCCCCATGCAAAATGTTCAATGGGGAATTTGCCAAATTCTGCTAGCACGATGGACGTGCTGGTTGTTTTTCGCACCCTGAATAAGGATTTGAAAAACCCTTGGTACACTACTTCAATAGCTTCTATTTTCTTAGAGTTCACCCAAACTTCATAAGCATAGTTTACAGTGGAATGCACCAATGTGTTGAAAAGGTCATAGCTTAGCTTAACGTCCATAATACATAGCTCCGCACAGCGGCGGTTCAGTGTGAATAGCGAGCGCGCAGTTACTAAATGTTCCACTGTGTTGTCCAAGTTCGGGGTGGTTTTGAGCAGGATCCCCAAGTATTTGAAGGTTTGCACACGTTCAATAACATCACCTTCAAACACAAACTCTTGGCACGGGTTAGCAAAATTGAACACCATGACTTTTGTTTTTTCACGTTCACTATAAGTCCACATTTAGCACAGAACTGCTAGAATGCGTCTAACTATTGTTGCAGTCCCACCTCTGATTCCGACGTCAAAGCAAAGTCACTTTTGAATTTTTGGAAATCCTGGTACAACTTGGGTGGGACCTTCTAGACTTCAAAATTATTATTTTTTCTTTTAAATGCATTATTTATATTTTTCATATCTTTTATATAATGACAATTTTTTTTCTTTTAACTTTTCTATTTACTTTTTAGCTACTTATGTTTTTTGGATTATTATTATTATTATTTTAAATTTAAAAGTTTCAAAATCAGTAAAGATATACAAAGAATCTTTATTCTGCAAAACCTTGAAATAAAAAAGGTGTAGAAACAAAATCATTATTAATAATATATTTAGCTGAACCTTCCTATGATTCACAAATTTGAAAAATCACAAAGTTGATCTTAAAATCAAACTAATTATAACCAAAAGAAATTAAAATCACACATTTCACCAAAACAATTGGGAATTATCATACATATTTAGATTGAATCACAAAGTTGACCAAAGAAGAAATATTACTTCCAAAGAAACAAAATACTAAGAGAATTTTCAAATCTCAAAACAAATCACAATGCTTCTTCTTCTGAAAAATTTCCACTTTGGTCACATGACAAAGTTTTGAAAGAAAAACGATTATTGTTTGAATTCCAAATATCAAAAAATAAAAAAGATGAAATAAAATTTATTGTGGATCACCACCACTTTGGTTGCATCAAAAAGTTCAACAAAAATAAGAAATATATTATTTAAACTCCAATGAAACATTGAACCCATAAAATGACAGACAAGTTCCAAGTCTAACTAGACAACTCATGAAGACCAATTCTAAGTATGAATCACAAACTCCACATCACAAGCTCCAAATTTGAAAACATGAAATAAAAGTTTTATATCAAAATATGAACTCAAAAATTGAAAATGTGAAAACATAATCAAACCTCTTTGCATATACAATGTTGTTGTGCAACAACAAATTCAAAATTCTGAATCATGTACTCTATAACACTAGCTCTAGAAGAAATCACAAACAATCAATGACAAATAAATAAAAAAAGTTTTGTAAAAACATGAAACTTTCGTAACAAAACAATTTCAAAAGAGAGAAACATAAAAAAAAACATATCAATTAATTTTGCCTTACATTTCTAGAAAAACCAATAACCAACATAGGATCAATAATCAAGTAAATTATTATTGGGCAATCAGGTGTAGTCACAATAAAAGGGGCCACTTGCGACAAGGTTTAAGTCCTTTTCAAGGACTAAATTGCACATGTGGCCTTCTTGTATTGGTTTATAATGCATTTAAAAAAATAGCTTTTCAAGCTAGATAATGCCTAGATATCAAATTTAAGGCCAAATTGGACCCAAAAATAGTAAATAATTAATTTTTTTACATCATGTTTTATGTTAAAATCAAATGTATAACTTTTCTGTTAACCTTGATGATAAAATTATGAACTATTTTAATCATTAAACATGTTTGAAACCATTTTAACCAGTCATGTAAAAAGGTTTCAATACAAGCATATAAAAATATTTTTGAATGATTAAACACATGGCCCACTTCTTGTGAAATATATTTAAACTCATACAAAATTTGAAAGCATTTGTTGAAGGTTTGAATAACAAAAAGGATGTTCATATTTTATGGTTGTTTTTAGCACCTATCAACAAGTCCTTTGCATATGCAAAAAGACCTTCATAACATAATGAAATGACTTCAAATTCATAGGATGATAACTTCATGAGTAAATGAACATAATGTAAAAAATAATATATTTATATCATTTAAATGTTATATGTGATACATTTTCAAATTAGATTAAGTACATAAAAAAACTAATTGTCAACAAGTCCTTTAGTTCTTTTAATTATGATCTCACCCAATTTTGTAGATGGCTAAAAATGTGGTGAAAGGTAATATCAATGTTGAGACATCAAGTGGTTGCCGACCAAGGACTACTTGTCAAATAAATACTTCTTGCTGACTATAAATCATTTCTAACCTAAGAATTTCATCATCAAAATACTAATTCCAAAAGTCATCAAAATTTAATTCATTAAATTTTTTTTGCGTACCATTTGAATTAGCAACAACAAAAGGACTTTTTGAACAAAGAAAGGAGTGCAACATAAGGTAACCTTCAATTGGAAAAAGTAGAATCGTGTTTCTATAAACCAAAAAAAAGAATAGGAAGAAAACGTTTTTATGAACCACAGGCAATAATAATAATAGATGGTCTTTCTAGACCAGGAACAATCTTATATATTAAAGTTACAGTGTTTGTTTGTCTGTCTGGGCAGTTTCCGGGCACTGCCCGGGCCTGCCCGTATCTTTTTTTTTTGTTTTTTTTAGGTTTTGTTTTCTGTGTCAGTTAAACTGCCCGGATTTTTTTTTTTTTTTTTTTTTTTT
>Ga0116227_10001969_pt1 | contig 46905 bp, 34 predicted proteins | sample S1TSphgellanicum_FD_89693 | JGI IMG/M metagenome (GOLD analysis project Ga0116227, IMG submission 89693) | Host-associated microbial communities from peat moss isolated from Minnesota, USA - S1T2_Fb - Sphagnum magellanicum MG | ecosystem: Host-associated > Plants > Peat moss > Unclassified... | reverse complement strand
TTCTTTTTTCCCTTTTTTATATTTTTTTTTTCTGCATCTTCATTCTTTGGGTTTTTTTTTTTTTTTTTTAGAATTTTTTTTGAAATAATCTTTTTTCCAAAAAAATAAATTTCCAATTTTGTGATGTATGATCATACACCAGAAGATTTAGCCAAATTTGGCTATAGGACAGATCTGAAAGTAGAAAAATATAAGAATCTTATTTATATTTTGGCTACCTGCTGGAATCTGTTGTAAAAATCTGACAATTTTATAAAAGGTTTGAAATCTAGTAAGCCATTTATTTAACAAAAATCTTTGAGTATGTGTCGAAATCATATTTTTCAGGTTAAAAAGAGAGGTGAAATTCTCTCTCCCCCCCCCTCAGGCCCATTTCTTATTGATTTTTTTAGGAGAAAAGAAACAGAAATGAACAACACTGCAATGCAAAATAGGAAAGAATCTAGTTCAGGTAGTAATTGAAGGCGAACTGGAGCTTGTAACTTTGGGTAATGGGTCACCAGTCTCTCCTTTTGTTTCCATAACAGTGAAGCTACTAACTAATGACTCATCATTGTGATGAACAAGATGCAGGAAAGCACAATTAAAAGGGAAGACCGGGGCCCAGGACTTGGTAGTAGCCACATCAATCAAACCAACGTGGGGCTTGGAGCTTGAATGAATGTGACTTGTGAGCGACACCATTGATGCAAAGGTGAGCGAGTCAAGGTTATAAACACAAGCTGCAAGCGAGCAGTGAAGTAATAATAATAATAATAATACGAAAGTGCTGCCAAACACACATATACAGCACGTTCAGATATATTTAGGAAGGAAGGCCTGAATGAGGCACGCTCCCACCAAGATTGCACAATTCATCACTGACCCAATCAATCTTTGTGGTGGTCAGTTATTAAGTAAGTCACACCTACCTTTGAAATTTGCCTCGGAGTTTCTTGAAATAATTCAAAAGAGCCTAATAATATAAGTTCTAGTAGAGGACAGACTAGGTCTAATAATAAGGCAGCTTCTTCTTCCAAAATTTTGCTCTCATTTTACTTCCTCATTGTTGGAACCAAACTTAACCGACCACAAGGTAAGTGAGAGAGGATGCCCAACTACCAGATGTAGTCAAGGCACGAGAGTGTTGAGACTATATCCAGCTCTCTTCATAGACAGAAAGGGCTCTTCATGGATGAAAAGTAATTTACTTCATCTACCTTCAAGAAGGTTAAGGTTATGAGAAATAACACTCATCTCAAGGACAAATCAGAAGGCAAGATTTTGCAAGATTTGCCTTCCGATTGATTATGGAGAGAAATGCATTTTCAAAATGTTGGGTCATCATCAAAAGAAACTAATGCACTTTGTCCAAGAGCACTCAATAGTTTACATGCTTGTAAACACTATCTTCATATTTAAACTGAGTGTTGGGGGCAGTGATTTTTCAAAAAAAAAATTCAATTTGGCTATTAACAAAATATGAAAGTGCTGTTTTTCACAAAAAAAATTCAATTTGTGAAAAAAAATTCCAGAATTTCTCACTTTAAAAAAAAGGTTGATCCAATCTACCAAAAATATATTCAATAGATTCGCTACTCACACAAGAGGCAGAGCAAAGTTTAGAGTCTAAATGTTTGAAGGGACAATTTTGATCAGTGATGGTTAGAATAGATTTTCAACAGTTTGCTGTTTGTTTTAATTTTTATTCTTCTTATTGTCTTTCATCATCTTTCTTTAGTTCTTCATCTTCTTTACTACTTAGTTAAGGGATTATTTTGACAATTTGTAATCAAATGGGATTACAAATGGGTTGCTAATGCATGTTATATATACGGTCTAGGGAGGCCTTAGAGAATGGCATATAAAAATATACATTCAAGATCTTTCGTCTTTTGGTTCCAAAGTTAATGATAGAACCAACATTGATAATCTTTTCTTTTGGGTGTAAAATTTGGTGCAAATTTCGCTAGTGGTGCTTTGAGAAATGCATACACCTGCCAAAAAACCTCTCGCCCTTAAAAATCTGGCAATAGCCTTTATTGTATGTTAAAGGCTTGGGTGACCAACGTAGCTCCCATTGCCAGTATTGGGTGGCAGAATTAGCCAGTGTAGCTGATTCTGGCAGTGGCTGATTCTGCCAACCATCCCTGTTTTTTTTTTTTTTGCAACTTCTGTCAAATGAAACTCTATTTTTTCTCTACCGTTTACAGGTACTTAATTTCTGGCAGGTCTTTACGTTGCGTAAAGCCCTAGGTTGAGGGCATTACCAAAATCAGGCCTGGAATTGGCTATCACCTCGTGCGCCCGTATTTTGATAATGCCCTTGACCTAGGGCTTTACCCTACACATATTTTTTCATCTGCTGTTTGGGACTCTATTGGGCATTCCTACAGACAAGTACCCAAGTCAGAATGTACCCACCCTATGGGCCCCATTTTCTAACCATTTCTGTCAAATTTCAACTGAAAAAATATGATTTCGACTCATACAAAGGAATTTTTGAGGAAAAAATTGGACCAAATTTCTAAAATTTGGTGAAAATTCACCAGAATTGAATAAAAATTTCTAAATTGAGATAAGATATAGTAGGTAGCCAAGAATAATACAAGCATCCTTTATTTATTTATTTATTTTTAAAACTTTCATATCTGGTAGTGTATATAGCTAAATTTGGCCATTTTTGTTTTTGCAGATGCTACTCAGAAGTTGGGAAAAACAATCAAAAGAAGAATTCACAACCTACGACTTTCTCCTACATTAAATTACTTGGTAGGCCATTAAATTCAGGTTTACCCATTCATTTTGTACCAGGGTATTTTCCTCAACAACTTAGTACCAAATCCATCATCCTCAATAATAAAAAAGGGAAACATGCGTGCCTAGTCCATTTAGAACAAGCGTGGAATGATGTAAACGTGCCAAACTTTATTGCAAGAGAAATGAATACGAATCAACAAAGAGAAAGGCTAATAATAATAATAATAATAAGAGTCGTGACTACTAACTAACTAGGCTTTAGAGTTTAGGGTTCCTAGTATATAGCCTAGCCTAGCCTAGCCTAGTGGCTATATCCTAAGTCAAAATTGTTGGTGATATTATGGTACTGGGTTAAGCGTGGGGCAAATTAATGGGATTGTTCTCTTCAATTACTTACATATTAGGTGTTCATCCCCATTTGCAAACGTGGGTTCATGACACATATAGACTATGGTTCCTCCACCCCCCCTCCCCACCCACCCAACCCAACCCAACTCAACCCAACAGCTACCCAGTGCCCACCCTCCATCCGCTTTCCAAGTAAGTCACGTATTTTATCAATAATGATCCTGTCTCACGCCCCCTCGGACGTCCCACTAAATACAGCCACCTGGGTGTACTCTGATGACAACCGTGCACGAGGCTCATTTATGGAGTATTCTTTTTCTTTTCTTTTCTAAAATGAATTTTTTTGTGCACGGAGCTTGCCAATAACTTAAGGAGAAAGCTTCCAACAACAACAACAACAGAATTTTTTGGTTCAGTAGAAATGGGGGAAAAAAACAAAAACAAAAATAAGCACGACTCTCTCTGTACAATTTAGTAAGTGTTGTAACGTGCCAGTGGTCCAGACCCCAGACCCTCCTGTCTCTTCTTCGTTAGCCTAGCATGAGAAGCCATGGTTTTTTTTTTGTTTTGTTTTGAAGCCAAAGTGGCGATCATCCAAATTGAAAGATGTAGAAAAAGTGAGTATCACCCCTAGGTAGATTTAGCCAAATGTGACTATATTTAATCATAGATGAAATGTAAAACTTTAATCATGCTTCTATGTTTTTGGCTACTCAATGAATACCAATTATATATATATATATATAAATTCCTCACTTTTGGCGATTTTAATTTTTCAAATGCATTTAATATTTAAATATTTATTTTCTATTTTCTATTTTTGGCGAAATTTCGTCGATAAATAATTGAAGTTTGAAAACGTATACACAAATACTAGGGTTTGTGCACCTTTCACTAACAGAGCAGCAGAAGAGAAGCAAGTGTTAAAATTTTCAAATTCCTGTTGAAAAAGCTTTCTCACACTTTTTGCATGGGCCACATGCAAAAGGCATGTAACGTTTAACTTGGTTCAGTAATCGAGGCAAAACTCTTCAAAACAAAATGGAGGCACCAACTCCAACAGTCTCATTGTGCAAAAACAAAATTCACACCTATACACAAGCCTATGGGACAATGGCAACATTTTTAAGTGTCAGTTCAATGGAGAACTACTCCAAACCACTCACCCCTCCCCTTCTAACAATCTAATTGGCCACATAGGCTTCATTTCACTCATCATCACAAGCCTATTACAAGGACCTTGTATGTACTTCTAGGTGTCGGGTAAAGCCTCAGGGTGAGGGCATTCCCAAAACAAGGGGCTTAGGAGGAGGCAATAGCCAGGTTCCAACCTTGCATTTTGGGAATATCCCTCACCCATGATGGCCTTTACCCATCATGAAGCAAAAGGTGAAAAGTTATCATGAATCTCTAAACATACAAAGATCACCAAACAAAGAAGGGGGAAGGGTCCTTACATCTACTCCTTAAGAATGGGAGAACCTTACACCTATAAGTAGACATGATTTTCTTCACACTTTTAAAGAGTAGACATAATATCTTTCCTCATTTTGAGGAGCCATATTCATGGATATAAGGTACCCTCCAAATACACTTAGGAATTCTCTTCAACCTCTAGTTTTACATTGACCCTGTAGCTCTTGTATGTTTACAAACATAATGTTAAAAAGGAGCCCAACATGTGTATGTATATTCCTAGAATGAAGTTTAAACCAGTGTTGGCCAATTATTGACAAAATGTTTGGTCAAATATAAACAAAAATACAATGGTCAGTTATTCATAACTAACTTGTAGGGTTTGGAATCGGTTAAGAACTAAACAATGATTCTATCAGCATTGGATGGTTCTTAGGTTTTAGGAATTGAAGTTCTGGTTTTTAAAATTTTCATGGCCAAGGTTTTGCTTTCAATTAGGTTTTTTTTTCCTAAAACTGGGATTAATTTTATTTAAAATTTAAGATTTTTTTTGGATTTTTTTTTCAATTTTTATATTTGACATTTTCTTGGTTCTCTTATAGGTTCTAATAACCTCCCAATTAGGTTCCAAAATTTAAAACATCTAAAGCAACATTGCAAACAAGTGAAAATTAGAATAGTTATGAAAGTTATTACAAAGGTTTCATAAAATCAAATCAATAAAAAACAACTAACTTGTAAACTTTAAACTACACTCTAAGGAATTTGTTTGTAATGGATCAAAGCCTTTTTTTTTATTGCCATTCAATTTCATTTATTTTTTGTTTCACTCACTTGAATTTGTCCCCTTGAATTATGCATTCTTGCCACCCTTGAATTTTATCCCCTAAACAATCTCTCAAACGTCTCATAATTCACCCACCTCCCTTTGGTTTGAAACAACATTTTAAACAACCTTCAAATCAATTTTAATTTAGCATATATTGCCAACATGTTGTGAGTTTGTGATGTTAAAAAAATAACATAAATGAAAAGGAGGTATCCAAAACTTGTACCACCCATTTTTGCATGTGTTTTTGGAGGACTTGAAATTTTGCATCAAAATTTTAGGTCTCATTGAAATCAAATGTCAAACAATCCATTTGCATTTAATGACATATAAATGATACTATCACAAACTTCATGGGTCAAGATTTGGCAATAATAATTGTGCAAAATTTGTTTTTCATAGGTTTTGAAACACCTTCACATTCCTTGGAAAATTCAAATGTGAGTCAAAATGAAAACAATGGAAGAAAAAGTTGAGGTATGTTCCTTAGATTGTAACATTTCGAAGGTAAAAGGGCATGCTAAAACTTTGGATGGGGACTAAGATGAATGAAAAGCGGGTCAATTATTCACACAAACTTGACAAACCAAACAACAAATTAGTTAGTGCGTCAATTGGAACACTTTTGATGCACGGACAAGCCACAGGCATACATAGACTCACAAGACTCACCACGGCCCAAACCTTATAGTATTCTCTATGATTAGCCACAAAGGCTGCATCAAAATGTCATTTTCTTTTGGGATTCCCAAGTTCAAATTTGGGAATCCCGAAACTCTCAAAATTAGAACTTCCAGCATTTTGCAGGGCCAAAACTTCTTGTGCAAATCTTCGATTGAAGTGAGGTCTAAAAAAATGTTGTAGTCCTCATCAAAAGTTTTCCAATGATATGTGGCATGGTACCTACATGCATGTATTTCAAGGTGATTTTTGACTTTTAATGAACGGGAGTCAAATTGGCATTTTGACTCCTGACTTTTCTTTTGGCCATAACTTGTGTTTTAAATACGCCAATGGGTCATGCAAGCCCATTGTAGACATCTACATTTCAAGAAATTTCCAATGGTATAGGGAGCTTTTTGATCCAATGAATTGTGACCCCTAAAATACCTCTTTGAAAATTTGGGATTCCATAAGAATTCTAACACCCAAAGTGGGAGTCCACTTGGGAGTGTGTGGGTTCATTCCCTCACACTCCCAAGAATGCAAATGTGATTCCTAGGTTGCACTTTCGGCTTGCACCTTTCCATGCATATGCCTTGGTTGCAAGCCCAAAGCTAAAGTCGTGATAGGTTCGTATGGAATAAACATGAATGTCATTCATCTACTTCTATTGTTTGAACATCAATGTCTTGTCATATTTAAACATTAATGTCATATGCTTATTCATATTGTTTAAACATGAATGTTATATGTTTATTCATGTTATTTACACACGAACCCTGAATTCTACTTTTAAATAATGCATGACATTCGTGTTTAAATAATACAACCCATGAAATAACAAATTTCGCATGAATTCGAAATGAACCCATGAAGCATATAAATTTGTGATATTAGTCATTATTATAATGACAACAAATCATCAAAAAATAAAGAATAACCCCCACATTGATTCAACACACATTGTAAAACAACAAGCCCAAAGATATTGACAACAACTTGGGCCCTTATTTAAAGTTGCAAACTTGGCACATAACCTTGAAATGCCATTAACTAAAGTTTTCCATACTAAATAGTAATAGTTTGTTTAAACTCCAAGGTCTCTTAAAACATATTCTTATACAAATTTAGTCATTATTAGAGTCGTCAATTTCCATGGGGTACAACAAAATCCAAACATATTTTATGTTGACCACTATTACCATCCCTTCCCACTCCTATTGTCCATGTGATGGTTTTTTACAAAATGGATTATGCTTCATTGATTGTAATTGAAGTAAAACTAACACAAACCTTGGAATCATCTATTGTAAAACATTTAGATGTGAAAGGCCCACTGCAAGACCTTACAAATGGTGCTACCAACCCCAACATTTCACATGAAACAAAAAATGTCAAAATAACGGTCATGGTTGAAATTTCTTTTTCATCTTTGAACTATGCAAGTTTGCAACAACTCAAGCAATAATAAGCCCATATTTTCTAAGCGTTTCATTGACCTATAAAGCCATGACACTCTAGTTTTATCTCAAAAAAAAAATTCAAAAAACCCAATTGTTATGCGTGCAATCAGAGTTCAAATAGCACAATATGAACCATGACATAGTGAGGATAAGACACATGACTTTGTTTCAAAAAAAAATGAATGTTCTAAGATGTTAAATAATAAAGGGTGAATATGTATGTTCAATCATTCAACTAATAAGAGTTATAATGGGTGGAAAAAATTAGTTGATTTTTTTAATTCATCATGTTGAAACAAGGTTATTAGCATTGGCATTGTCACATCACATCAATCATGTCTATTTTGATGCCGACACAACCCTATGTCACATCAATTTAAGGTCAACCTAAGGTCAAACTATGTTGAGTATACTAATTTTTGTATTAGGGGTAAAATAATTACCCCTATGAACATGATAACTATGTAAAACAATTACCATGCAAAACCAACACATCCACTTTTGATTGAACATTTAAAAGAACATAAAATAATGAAACCCTTAAATGCCATAGAAAATAAATTATGTTAGATCTTTCTTTTAAATAGAAATATCTTAGTCATCCATCTAATCAACTACATTGATCTCAACAGCTTATTACATCATGTAAATAATTTCAACCGTCTAAATTATGATTAAAATTTAGTTGGAATATATTTAACCTTATCCATGGATTAATTGAATTTGTCCATCCTAGTCAAAGTAGCAATCACCTTTCTCCAAAACTGTAACCAAATTTGTCCACCCCTACTCAAGTAACGATTGGCCTTGTTTAAAGAATGTGACCAAATTTCAATCGCCCTGATGAGTGACCACATGTGTCCAAATCAATGTCAAGAGAATTGCCAAGTGAATTTTAGTTGTTTTTTGGACAAGTTACAATTGAAATTTGGTCGCATTAAAATGATGGAAAATGTTGTTTTAATTAGTTTTAACTCTAGTTCCTCAACAAAATCAAACCTGAATATAAATTGGCCATGACCAAGTTATTCTATCATATTTTTTTATGTTTTTCTTTGCCACAATGGGTTCCTAATCTTTGGTTAATCTTTGCAATCAATGGGAGGAACTTCAGTGCAACATAGGAGGTGGGAAAGAAAGGTGAACATGTTATGTACTATGAAGTTCCTTTGCTAGATTACTTCAACTTGGCAAAATTATGACTACTTTTAGCAATTGTTATTTGGGAGGCAGGGGTTGTGGGTAAAAAAATCAAGGTGTGTGGGCAACATGTTCGATTCAATGTCCAAATGTATTATAAATGATTTTTCTCAAGACCTTACATCCAAATGCCTTCAAGAAGAATCTTCAAAAGAAAAAGAGTCTAGAACTATGTCTACTTCTAAAGGATCTTCTCATAAGAAGCAAAAGTAACATCCCTTAGCTTATAATTTATCCATTGAAGGAGGATTCCTCCCTTGAAATTTGTTTGTTGCACAAAAAGGTGAAATGGTGGATGGGTTGGTCTAAATTTTTTGCCAAAAGTAAAACATAATTGCCTTTGTGGGTGGTCGAGAAGAGGGAAAAGGCAAACTTGAACCAAGCACAAGGACAAGGGGTCATTTGGGTGCCATCATCGGCCTTGACATTGTGCCTACTTGGTCCAAGTTGGCAAGGTGGACATGGCAAAATTCACAAATTGCGGATTGAGAACTTGACGGGGTGCCTTCGTACATTGAATTTGTTGAATAAAAGTTGAAAATGAAAGATAATCACAAAGCTCGATGCTAACTTTTTATGGAGGCATTGGTTTGTTCCACCAATTGACCAATTGTCATAAAGTTTTATGCCGTACATGCAAAAACCGTAGAGGTGTACCAATTGTGGTGGAACAAAAACATGCTTAGGGAGATGTAAAGGTACCATGATGGCCAAAACCAATCCCTTGACAATCAAAAACTTTTGTGAGGGGGAAGGTTGGATTGAGCTTTTTCTAATGCATGTTTTTCTTGTTTTCTTGCACATGTTTTTCAGCCTTGCATGGTTCTACATAAAATCACATAACATGATTTTACATGTTTTTTTATTCAGCAAAAGAACATGTCAAGGTTCTTCACATTCTAGTAGTGCTCAAATTATTTTTTTGTTTTGATGTGGTTTAGCAAATTTGAAGTCTAAACCTCCCAAGCATAAAACATGGGGTACTAACCATTGGCATAAATTCAGATGTTGAAGGAAGTATGATTTTTTTTTTATTTAAATAACTCTCATAATCAAAAAGTCAAACCTTACAGCAAAACCTCAGAATTCTCCATAGGGCTACACTATTAGGACCAAAAGGGATCCAAATAGAACTTAATGGGGGAAATTTAAATCTTGTGATCACAAAACAACTTCATATTACATTTTCCACTAAACAATATTTCAATTGTATACATTGGTGTGTGATTAGGGGAGGCTAGGAAGCTAAGGAAGGATAATCCATCCCCATATGGATTTGTTACAAAAGAGGAAATTGGAAAACAACAACAATTTCGATGGTGGTGGTGCCTGAGCTCATTTATACTTATGGAAAAAGAAGGTTCATCAAATCTCCTTAAAAAATGGGATTAACACACCTTTGAACTCTAAAGTTCAAAACATATTTGGTAGGTAAACTTACACATCTCATATGGCAAAAAAAGATTGACATTGAATATTTTATGGATTCGTCAACAATGTCATGTTTAAAGGTTTAACTTAAAGAAATGTCAAACCTGGATCCCATGACATTTTATTTCACTCCTTTTGTTTATGTTTTAAGTGTGATTGCTATTATATATACTTCCTTGAATACAATAAGACAAATTGATCTGAAGATTTACAGTCGATTATGAATGTTATGATGACACCTTCTTACAATTGGATTCCACCAAAAAAATGTTATCGACAATTAGCACAATGTTTAGGGTTTATAGTGGTTAGGATTTAATGACATTTTTCAATAATTATAACATAAGAAAGAGTGGATTGGACATACATTCTTAATATATAATAAAGTCCATATGGATTTCAATAGACACTACTAGAAAACTTGGTCATGTGCCACTACATAGTTCCATTCAAATCCAGTTTTAATGGAATGGGATTGGTCCATGCCACTATACGTTGGATGTAATGGATTGGTCTAATGAATTGACCCACCCAAATCCAATATTTGTGGAATTAGACTAGTGTCATTCCACGATATAGTGGATGTAGTGGATTAGTTCACCCAAATTCAGTTCAAAACGCTAAAACACACATTTTTCTTCTTTTAGACCCCTCCTACTTCCAAAGCTCATAACTTTTTCAAATCCTATTCAAATTGAGTGATCTAAAGTGCTATGATAGTGCCACCTTAAGTTCTATAATTCATTTTTGAACTCTGAAGGTAGTAAAGCAACATACAAGGACTGTTTGGGTGTTTTCAAAACGGTTTCTTACTGTTGGGTGTGGCACTTTTTTGACTTTTTGACCATGCACACTTTGAAGGGCATAACTTTCTAATTTTTAATCTATTTTTGACAAGTTTTAGTGTTATGAATGTGCCAAAAAAAGATCTCAAAATTTTTTTTGGACATCATAAACAAAAGAGCCTTCCTTTGAATTTCATTGAACTTTAAATTCTTATGTGTTTGGACATTAACCTATCTACCTAATGCATTGGTAAATAACAAACCTTCAAGTTTATTAAATTTTTCTAGTGATGGTACAACCAACATGATAATGGCCAACATAAGTATAGCCAACATACATATAACCAATTGAACTATAACCAACATAGGTTTAGCCAATTTAGGTATAACCAACATAAGAACAACCAACATAGGTTTAACCAACTTAAGTATAGCCAACACAAGTTTAGTCAACTAAGTATAGCAAATATAAAAATAACTAACACAAGTTTAGCCAACCTACGTATAGCCAACATAAAAATAACCAACATAATGTAAGTGTGGGTACATAACCTAATTATAGCTTAAATATAACCTTCATAGCCTAAAGCAACCTACATAGCTTAGATGTAGCATATATAACCTAAGATCAACCTACAATATAACCTAGATTAACTTAGGTGTTTAGCCTAGGTAGCATATGTTTACTTAGGTACTTATCCTAAATTAGCCTAAATCAAGCAAGTCTAGTATATTTTAACTAGGCTATTTAAGTAGGCTGAAAGAAAGTGTTATAAGTTTTTGTTGAACTGTTATTTCACATAAAAAGGAAGTGGTGCAATGGTTGAAAATTTGGCCCCTCAAAATGGAGGTGAGGGGTTCAAGTTCTAAATCTTGCAACCTAGTTGGCGAAACTAACCTAGATTAGGCTTACTAAGTTTCATTAGCCATGTTAGGCCTCCTAGGAGGTTAGGTTTTTAAACCAAGGCCAACTAGGCCTAGGTACCTAGGTGCATAGGTCTAGTTACTTAGGTACATAATGGATAGGTGTTTCAACCTAGCCTTGCCACGAGGCAACATCTCATTGGATGTCTAATGTTTTCCCCATGGCAACATATAATTGGTTGCCTATGATTGCCATGTGGCAACACATCAAATGAATGCCTGCACATGCCATGTGGCATCATCTCAATGGAGAAGGACTTACCGTATTTTAAATTAATCATTTGATCCAATGGCATAAGAAGGCCCAATTTGAACCATTGGATGGTTTTCCATGATTGTGTTATATAATATCATTAGACCAATCCACTAGGGTTCTATTGGTCATTGCCACGCGACCTCGATCACTAACCCATCCATTATGTTAGGCCAAATGCCACTATAATGCCACTATATTGGAATTGGTTTAATCCATTGAAAAATGATTGGATTGCATAGTGGTTGGGACCACATTTCCTAGTAATGAGATTTTTAACTCAGATTTGGAGTTCACATTTTTTTCAATTTTACTAGTCTTGGTTTTTTGTCTCATTTTTGTAACATTCATTATTGTTCTTATTTCTATAATACGCATTATTGTGTTTAGGTTTATAGTTTTTTTTCTTGATCTCATTTTTATAATTCAAAGTTTTGTATCAAATTGTTGGGTCCCCATGTGGATATGGGACCCAAAACACCTAATTTGATTTTTTAATGGAATTTTTTTTGCATTGTAAACAATTTCAAAAGAAAAAAAATTGAAAATGAATTGCACTTTCAATCGCCAAAAGTTGGAAAAGAATATTCAGAATTGTCAAATTATAATGTTTCATTCTCAATGTGTGGCCTAACATACAAAAAGAATTGTCTGTCATCTATGGCCTTGCTAGATTTAATTTAATATTCCAAGGCATGATGGTTAATTTTTCTACATTGTCATACCTTTAATCACCATAGTAAAGTTTTTGCCTTAGAAGTGTTACAAACCTAATTAGGGGGTTAATGAACAAACCTTAAACCCTAAAAAACTCTTACAAGTTAAAGGGTGGGGGAAGGGGAGGGGGGGGGACTGAAAAAAAAATCACAAGTTAATTAATATGGGGGATGGCAACCCAAAATACCTACTAAACTAGCGACCTAATTTTAATCATAAGATGAATAGGGTCACAATTTAGAAGGGGACCACATACAATTGAAGCTTGGAAAGTTCAACATGGCTTACAACTAAAAAAAGGTTCAACAAAAAAGGTCTTCATTTGGATAATGTCAGACGATAAAAAAAAAAGGTTGCCATCTAAACAAGGTTTAAGCAACCAAAAAAGGTTTCCATTTGGACAAGGTCCAAGCTCCAATGATTGAAAAAAGTCTTCATTTAGACAGGGCCCAAGGTCTAATGACCAAAAAAGGTCACCATTTCAATAAGACCCAAGTTTAAATGAATAAAAAAGGTCACCATCTAGATAGGGTGCAAGGTCTAATGATCAAAAAAAGTTGCCATCTAGACAAGGTCCAACAACCAAAATATGGTCACTAATTACACAAAGTTGAGGTCATCATCTCAATAGGTTCCAATGTGCAATGATCCAAATTCAATTACAAGTTGAACTGGCCCATTTTAGATTGTGAATTCAACATTGTCTAGTTCGTAAATGATTTTAGTCACTAGACCCTATGCAAGTGTCATGAGTTTCAATTGCCATCTAGATAAGGTTATGTGATTGAAAATTAGTTGCAACTTAAACATCTTGGACTAGGAACGACGAAATTTTGGTCTAGTCCAAATGGCAATTAAATTTTGATTGCTAAACATTGGACCTTGTTTAGATGGCGAACTTGACCCTATCCAACTTGTGAATGATTTTAGTCACCATGTGGACAAGGGTTTACGACCAAAAATCAGTCACAACTTAGGCACCTTGAACTAAGATTGAGTGAATTTTGTTCTAATCCACATTGCAATTGAATTTCAATCATTAAACCTTGGACCTTGTCCAAATGGTGAATTCAACCTTATTTAGTTCATGAGTGATTTTGGTCATTGAAACTTGTCCAACGAATGAACAATTTTGGTCGTTAAACCTTGTCTAACTTGGGAGTGATTTCAATCATTGAACCTTGTCCAACTTGTGAACGATTATGATCACCATGTGGACAGGGGTCTATGATTGAGAATTAATCATGATTTGGGCACCTTGGACCTAAAGTGATTCAATTTTGATTCAATTGTTAAAAATTATAGGTTCCACCTTTCATAGTGATGTGACCTTTGGTCCATCTAAAAAGTTTACAGGTCCCACATTTCCCACATTTTCTTATGGTGTTTAGTCTTTGGTTGTCATTATATCCCATTATTTTACACTTGCAACTTGACATGGATTTTATTTGTTGCCTTTGGTTTCAATAGGAAATCACCATAAAAATAAATTATTCCATTCCCTCAAGTTTGAATTTATGGTTCTTTTACATTTGAAGCCCTTGATATTCATGAAGGATTTTGCAAATAAGTGACACATTAATAAAAGACCACATTGAGCGATTTGGATTGAAATGTAAAATTAGAAAAGGAATACCAACACATGATGTTGGCATCCCTTGTGTTTGCCTCTTGAGAAGCCCAAATTGCCAATGAACTCAAAACCATTAGTGAATATGGACGTTTAAACTTGCTTTATGGGTTCCAACTAATATCATAGCTAGAAGTGGACCCTCTTTGTTTTGATTAGTAGCCATGACATCCCAATGGAAAATTAAACATAGATTGGGTCCAAGACACAACTTTGGATTGGTAGTACACTAACAAATGGTCCACCCATCAAAATGAAATTGATCATCAACTCTTATGGCCAATGCCACAACGCTTCACATATGATGGCACTACGTGTTGCATACATCACAAATTTAACATGTAATGAATGAATAATGAAAGTTGTGTGAAGTTCATTCATTCATAGGTTTATACATTTTACACGTGAATATAGTGCATTGAAAACATGTTTGGCACACAGATAAATGTGCTAATGGATGAAATACAAACCTATGAAGGGATGAATGTCACATGGATTTCACATCTTTTAATAAATTTAATGCATGAAACGTACAAATTATGAATGAACTAATGTTACATGATTTCCATTTTTAAATCGTGAGATGTTAAGTTTGTGATGTATGTTTTAATCCCTTTGGCCCTAAAAGTGGATGGGCTTTAAAAACATGCCCACATATGTTACATACACCATTTTTAATTGCCAAAATGCACATGAAACATTGATGTCCCACTTGCAAGGCACCATTCCATTAATGTTTATACCAACTATTTAACTCAGCTACATTCATGCTTAAAAGTTAGAAATGCAACCCAACAAATACCCCAACTAATTCTAAAATGTGAAGTTTAGACCAACCTTTGGATTAGTGAATTAGAAATGCAAAACTTGTGCAGAATGGTGCCAATGCCATCCAAGCATTCACAACTAATGAAATAGTGGCCAAGGCCAAACATTTCTACCCTAATGAAAATGATGGCCATCCACACTTCTTTTACCAAATAATGGGGGGTTATTTTGATGAAAAAGAAGGAGAATTTCACATTGGAGTTCACTCCTAAAGAAGATGATGGATTCTATCGGGGATAAGATCGTTCATGCTTGACAAGATGCACATGACCACAAGGGGGATGAAGAGCGTCAAATTTGATACATAATTAACGTAATTTTTCACAACTATGGCATTGATCCACAAATTGTGGCATGGGTGCTAAATCAAAACATAGAGGTCACATTAAATGGAATAAACCCAAGGCACAACATTTTACACAAACAAATTGCACAAGAACACAAATTGGTAGATGACGCACTTGACTTGATTGAGGAACTTACACCGCCAAAACATCCACATCATGAACACCCAAATATGTGATGGACTTCAAAAATTCCAATGAAAAATGGACCTTTTCTTGTTGGCCTTCCACTACATGTGCAAAATCCAACTTTTGTTGGCTTCAAAAGACCACCTAACCCTATTGTATATGATTTAGTCTCGGAATTAAAATGATTTTTGACCCATGTTATTAAGTTTTCCATTTAATAATCATAGACAAGTGATTGCAAGTGGCCCAACATTTTGTATATAGGAATATTGTATATTCTTCACATGTAAATTGGACAATTCACCCTTGTAATGAACATTGTTTGAAAATTGATATTACACAAATTTCTAAACATTGACCCAAACTAGCAATCTTGAAGAATATTTTATCTTTGGAAAAAAAAATTCAAAATTAATTAATTGTTTCATAAGCATGTTTCAAAACATTATGTTTTGAACATGTCCATTAACATACTAAGGTTAGTATTAGTGTATTAATATGAAGAAACTATTGAATAAGCTTGGGTGTGGGTGTGAAGAAATAATGTGTTGGCCAATGACATTGTTGGATGTGATGGTCTAATTTTTTTTTAAAAATTATTTCAAATGAACAAATAGTTCAATGTGTAATAGGGTCTAGTAGGTTTGTGAAATTTTCATGAAAATGGTAGAAAGGGACCATTATTGGGCAAAGCCATCCTTGGGTGGTACCACTAGGAGCCACTTCAAGGAATGGTTAAGAAACCAAAAACATCCAAATCATTTTTTTGGGCCCTTTTCATTAAATGTTTTCACAACTATAAATTATTATTTTTTCATGTTTATCCATTGCATGCTTTAATATATGGCTTGAAGTTTATTTGGGAATTTTTAAAATTGGAAAATTTTTAAAATTTATATTCCTAATTAAAATGGCCCCTTAAAAAATCAATAACTTCAACTTTGGAAATTCATAACTAAATCATATTTAATCAATTAATTGTGAAATAAAAACCTAAAAATAAAATGACTTCCAAATTACCTTTTTAAAAAAATTCATAAATCATGTTCCAAATTTATGTTCATGACCAAAAAGTTCAAGGAAAAAAAAATGTTATGTTCCTAAAACCTTTTCTAAATGCAATGATTGGGAACATCAAAATACATAATATTCTTGATATTATTGAAATTTCAAAATCTATGGAACCTAATAAATGTATTCCCAAAAAAAATAATGAAAATGTTCATTTGAGTGTTTTTTACAATTTTTCAAAGTTTGATGACTCTAGGAAAACCAAGGTGTGACATTCCTAGTGGTACCACCCAAGGACGGGCTTGCCCTATTTTCAATGTTTAGCAAAAAAAATGTAATTATGAATATTTTTCTTTTCCAGACTAATGGGATTACTAAATTTGAGTGTTTGCATTTATTTTCCGAATTATTTTGAATGAATTAACATTTCAATGTGTAACTTAATACCTTGTAGATAAGGTTTTTGAACATGTTACTTATGCTTGTACATTTTTTCAATATTGCAATGGTGCCCCATTAGTGATCATCCATAAAGAGACTTAGTTAAATTTGGTATAGGCCATCTATGAAATTAGGGTTTAAACATGGGTTTTCAATTTTAGGTGATTGTTTTGGGAAAAATGGTATATTTCACAAATTATAGCCAAGGAAATTTTGCCAATGGAAAAAATTTGTCCAAAATCATTCTTGTGCAAATGTTGCCAAGTTACTCTTTAACTTGGTGACCAAAATTTGTTACAATTATAACTCATGACCCATTTCAATTACCTTCTTAAGGCAATGCAACTAAATGGGGTGACCCAATTTTGGTTGCCTTGGTCACCTTCCCAAGGTGACACACTTGAATGGGGCAACCCAATTTTGGTTGCGTTTTCCACCTTCACAAGGTAACACACCTAGATGGGGTGACCCAATTTTGGTTGCCTCTATCATTTTTGCAAGGTGAAGTGACCTAATTTTGGTCACTTGGGTTGCCTTTCCAAGGCAATGCACATGGATGGGGTGACACACTTAGATGGATGACCCAATTTTAATTGATTTTTACTTATCACAATTGTAGCATGGAAATTTGAAACCCAGGCATGGATAGGGGTGAGCAAATTTTATAATCAATTTTAGTTGTTCTTCAATATCAAAATGTACAATATCCCACATTCGCACATTGGTGGCTGATTTTCAATTGCTATGGTCATGGAACAAATAAATTATGACTAATATATTTGCATATATAGATTTTTTTATCGTCAATTTTGTTTGTTCTTTAATTTCAAAATGTATGATATCCCCATTTTTGCACATTGGCGATCGAATTTTGATTGCCACGGTCATGGAATAAATAAATTATGGCCATTCAATTCACATATAGATTATTTGGTGGCCTACCATATTTTGGGTTATAAAGCTTCTCAAATTCCTTTTAATTCCTACTCTTTCATACCCTTTTAGGTGTGTGGACTCTGGTTGTGTTGAACACAATCCCTACCGCATACTAAATTGGTGACTGAAGGAGTGGGGCCTATCCAATGCTAATGAGATCCATGCTCTTCAATTGTATCTATACTTTTTGTAAGGTTTCCTTCACGTGTTCTTTCTACATATTAGAGATGGATGGTATGTGCAACATGTGGGAGCCATGGTGCTTTGATGTGATGATGGTAACCACATGACATGGTAAGGTACATTGCAAGTTTTGCGGCTTACAATTCATATAGTATAAAGACATGGTGCTTAGTCATTTGGGTTACCATCCTTAAAGGGTTGGTAAAACAAAAATTGGTGTATGTGCAAAAGTCAAATTTCAAGTGAAGGCCCTATTTGCAAGGTGTGGTGGGAATATCCTTATCGCATTGGATGATGCTTAAGTGTCTGACTCCCTTCTCAATATACATGTGCCCAATCTTGTCAATGATAAGTCATTGAGTTCCTTTGACAACTCTTCTATTGCAGACCCCCAAGCAAATGGTGCACAATGTCATCTAGGGCTAGCATGGACAATCCTATTCATATGCCAAACCTTCTCCCTCACACCTTTCAGCAAATGACCTTATAAAAAGGAATGAATTCAACCACCAAACAAAATCTTGACAAGAAGTGAACGACTTTCTTCTATGACACCAACATCCCATTCAAAATGTTTTATAAACCATCATTGTACCATGCAATTTGGATAAAATTGTTGAAGAGATCCAAAGAAGATTTGTCAAGACTTGTAATCAATAAGACAAAAACTCAATCCACAAGTATGGGGCCACTATTTGTTTGGATGGGTGGGACAACATTAATAGTTGCCCTTTGTTAAACATCATGCTTATTTGCCCAAATAGAGATTTATTCTTTAGAGAAATCAACACAACAAGGCGTTGAAAGGATGCATAATACATATGCATATGCTTTGACAAAATACATTCAAAATGTGGGTGTGAATAATGTTGTTCAAGACCATAAAGGTGAAAATAAACATGAATAGTTGCATTCCAAAAGAAAAAGAAATGACTAACAACACCATGGAGATTAGGATGAACATGGTAACATCAAACCAAGGCTAGAAAAAACACTTCTTTAAATTAACAACACCATAGGGATGAAGAGAAAACATGAACATTTTTTTTAGAAAGCTTAATAAAAGACAATAAACTATAAATAAAACAACCACCAACACCTACATCATGTGTCATCACCATGAACACCACACCATAAACACAAAGTCAACTCAAAGAACATGAACAACAATGAAGTGGGGCAAGGAAAAACTTTGTCTAGTCTTAGGTTATAACATGCTTTGGAGTTGGACCTTGAACTTGGTTCCACATAATGTACACCACTAAAACTAAGGGGTTGATTCCAACCCTAGTTCCACAACCTACACTTTATTCCATCTTTAGTTCCAACCTAATTATGATTCCAACCTAGTTCCAAAACCTAGGCCTAATTTTGGGGAGGTTACCTTGAACCATTGAACTAGGTACTCGCACAACGCTAGATTCTACCTCTAAGATACATAACAAGACCTAAGTATGGTCTAAATATTATTTTGATGAAAATAAAAAATCAACCCATATCTTTTCATGTTTCATCCAAATAGGTTTTAAATCCTTAAACATTAAATTTTTTGAATGAACAATTCTCATTTGACTACACTTGTCCAATTTTAACTCAAATATTAGCTCCCTTTAAAATTTGAATAGACTCACCTGAAAGGGGAAAGGGATGAACAAAAAGAGAGGACCAATGGCCAACCAAGAAACAACATCCAAAAGTGTTTGGTGAAACACTTTTGCATTGTATTACTTTCTTTTCCTTCAGATAACCATTGGTGGGAGCTAGTAGGTCACATGCATAGAGCCAGGGTTGACCAACACCTCCGGGTGCACTCTGAAGGACAGAAGGGAAGTGGTTATTGGTTGGGTCAAAGTTCCGTAACTACCCATGGTGGTTAGCTCAATTGCTTTTTTGTTACTACCTATGTACTAACAACTATGGACAATCTATTGCAGGTTGTTAGTTGCAAAGAGTTCAAAGCAAAGAGTTCGCAATAGCACCTCACTTTTGTCCTATATGATTTGGCAAATGGTGTCCTCCTTTCACCCATATAGCCAAGGGGGAGGAACTCTATACTTCAATAAATATATCCTTTTATTTTGGGTAGCTTCCGTAGTTTCATTTTTTTGAGTGATGGGCCAATCAAATTGGCTCATTGGAAAAAAAATTTTAAAAATAAATAAAATTGGACTTGGGAGGCAGCCTCATCTAATGAATAGGAGAGGTGAATAGGTAGGTTGTTCTATGACTATGTGACTCATATGAATGGTGAAACCAGATATTAACTGAAGTGAGGTTCATCCACAACTGAGTCAGAACAGGGGCATCTGGTGGGTTGTGCACTGGTGGTTTAGGGTTTAGGGTTTAGGGTGGGTTCCAAATGGCCAAGTGACCCACCAGATTGGACTGAGAGAGAGATCCTGATTGTCTTAGAACAGCATATTTATACTCCTTAGAAGCAACTTAAACAAGTTTGTGTTTTTTTAACCATGGTCAAAGTGTGGGTGCTGGTTCCAACCATGCCTTGGTGGAGGGAGGCATCATGGCTTATACCATACATAGTACCTTGGCAGCTTCCACAGTGATTATAATATTTTCAGAAATGCTGAAATTTTCCCCCAAAAAATGCTTTCCAAAGTTTTCTTTTTCCCCAAGAAAAATATTGAATCTTCCAAAATATTCTTTCTGTTCAAAATTTTAAAAAATATTCAAAATTACTCGAATTACTCGAGAGACATGTGTGAAAGTTGCTAAGGTACTCCTACTAGTATATTAAAATGAAGCCATGTGCTCAAAGTGATGTGAGTTGAGTTCTAAAGGTCAAAGGCAAAATGTTGTAACTTAGGTTAAGATTAAAAATAAAAATTGTAGGTGAACAATGGTTTGTGAATTTTGATAAATAGAAATAATGTAAAGAGTACAGTTAGGTCTCTAGTCTCCACCTGTGAAGCAAAAAAAAATTATCCCAAAATATTACACTGATGCTAAAAGTCTCTTGTCCCTTCCTTCCTTCCTTCCTTCCTTCAGGCAACAGCCAACAAACTCGAGTTCAGTTCTTCCATGGACTATTGTTTCTATGTTTGGCTAGGAAAAGCACTAGATCACATTCCACCTAATGACATTTTAACATGACCTTATTCTAAGATGTTTTATCATTTTATGTTTTGCCTTCTATTTTCATACCAGTTCCAGTTGTAGCTACAAGTTGGGAAAGTTTTGCAATGGAATTTGATGTAAAAACTGCATTGGTGGAAGCACATAACCTATCTTAGGTTTATGGTGGTACCCAAAAATGGCTCCTCCTTTAAAGAGCAAGTGGAATCCATTTCAAAACCCTTACCATGTCTCCAAAATTCTGCCCCTGCCATTAGCCCAGGCCAAAAATGGTGACAAACAGTTTTGGAGAGAGAAATTTCATGCCCCCAATGGGAAGGCTCAGCATGCACTCACGATGGGCCTTGTTTTTTCCTTTTGGTGGTGGGGTAGGGGCGGGGGGGGATTTTTTTATTTTTTAAAAAAAAATTATTCTCAATGTGTTCCCAATATGTTCTCAGCATGTTCCCTTGAGGTTTCCTAAGTTGCCAAGTTGTTCCCTAAGGCATTCCCAATAGCACCTCAATTTTATCCCATATGGTTTGCCCAAAGTTCAACTCTGATGTATATAAACTGAAAGGTAGGCTGTTGGGGAATACATTTGTTTCTGTTTTGCATGGGGTCCAAAGAGATGCTTACATTGGGGAGTGCTCAATGTTCCCCCAAAAATGCTGATGGGCCAATGAATATGGCTCTTTCAAAAAAATAAAAATAAAAATTATGAACTAATTAATATGATCACACTATATATATATCCCACTATATTCATTAAGGTAGGTTTTTGGACATTTATTAAAGTTAGGGTTTATGGTTTAAGGTTCCAAAACTCTTCTCCTAAAGTTTTGGAAAGAAAACTTTTCAAGTACCCAAATTTGCATGGTAGGTGGTCACCTCATTATGCTCTCATGATGAAATCTGTGTTACATTGATAGATTATGAAACTAGCACTTCCAAAATTTGAGTTGTTAAGATCATTTGCTTATAAAATGAATGTAAAATTAAAAGAGAAGAGGCTTTGAAGCCCACAATATGTTAACACATTGACAAAAGTTGTTAGCTTGTTGTCTCAAATTAATCTTACAAAATGAAGTTTGCTTAACATTTGCATAATTGGGCCATTGGACAGGTTCTAATTTAGAAAACTCTCAAAGTGGGCAATTTTTTTCTTTGGGGGGGTCATGGACCAATCAAAGAAGTCCATCACGAGATATATATATATATATATATATTGGCTGTTCCCTCCCCTCAACTAATTACCATACCTAAAACTAATGCTCAGCACTTCTTTGCCAATTATTTATTTATTAAAAAACAAGGTTAGGCAGTTTCAAATTTGATTTTCCAAAATTTCAGAAACAAGTATGCAAAGTACAACTGTTGTTGTATATTTGTAATAGTAACCTAACAATTGGGACAATAATGTTTTTCCACAAGTTGGAAGTATAACTCTCAACTGGATATCCATGGGAGATTTTTTAAAACAAAAAAGTTATTTTTTTACACTTGCTAATAATGCCTTTGGAGTGAGAGAGTTTTGAAAGTAAGCACCCTTTGATTCCGCCTTGAGTGAGTGCTTATTTCTAAAACTCACCTGCTCCTCGGGCTTTACCCTACACATCATTAATCATAATAACATACATAAATCACAAGGCAATACAAGAGATATATGCACCCTACACCTCCAAGAGGTCTCTTACACCTTGAAGTAATATAACATTATTCTGGTCCTTAAAGCTCTTTGACGCATCTTGTAACAATAAGATGTTTCATGATTTTGAGGAGGCATTGTTAATGTGTATAAGGTGCCGTCCAAACCTTGATGGGTGCATTGTTTGTATATTTTACAAAACACTTGAGATCAAAATGTGTTTTTGGGTATGCTATGAAATAATGAAATATCTAAATTATATTTTAAGCATATTTTAAACATATATATTTAAAAATCATAATGAATTGTAGGCACCTTATTTATATTTAAATAAATTTATTTTTTATTTTTTTTCTATATGTTGCACATTATGAATTTTTTCATGAATATCATGGATCTAAGGTGCCCTTCAAACACACTAGGAAATGCTTTACACGTATGGCAGTGCCCCCCTCATAGGGCATTACATGACATAAAGCAAGAGAAAAAATCACATTACACCTCAACTAGACTAAAAAAAGTGGCTAGGATTTTCGCCATTTTGAAATTCTTTTAGCCAACTCATTAAATGCTTGCCAACTTTTGTTGTATGTGTTTTTCTCATTCACTATTTGCCAAATTTCTACAGTTTTTTTTTTATAAAAATTTTAAATTTGAGTTCCAGCATGTAGCCAAAAAAAGTGAGGAATCTTAAACTTTTTATTTTCATGTCTTGTTCATAACCATCATGCATTCAGCCAGCATTACACCCTCAAGATTCACCCTATGAAGCAAAAGAACCTACCATGAGATGAGTTCACTTGTGTTCTTACCAGGGTTGAGTGGGTATTAAAATCAACTATACATATTTACCAATTAACAACCCAGATATATACCCACTTCCCCAATGGGAGTGAAAATTTCAAAATACATACCAAAGTTCTATACCAAAAAAATTTGAATTTTTTGAATACCAAGGTTCACAATTTTTTTGAATTTTTAAAAAAAACTTGCCTTTGTAATTGCCAATATTTTACTGATTTTTCCATGGAAACTCCTAGTTCTTTGATGTTTTTAGAAATACTCATAATCGATGGTTCTCTAATCTTAATTTCTCCTCACAATCAAAATGGTGGTTATTTGAATTTTAAAATTTTAAAAAACTAGAACTACAAATTATTTAAAAAATCAAATCACCACACAACACTAGATTTCCAAAAAATTTCAATTAGGACTCTAACTTGATGTAAATAGTTTATTACTTCTTTACTTAGTTAGGGGTTAAATTTGGTAATGTGGTTGAGTTTTATAAGTTAATAATGGTTTGATGAATCATCACCAATTAGTCATGGCTTCAATTAATGTGCATGTTGAATCACATCGTGAGTCATGTGATGTGTAAGATTTTTAAAAAATTCTTGTTTAGTTTCTTTTTTATTAGTATATAAATGGATGTTTAGGCCTTTTAAAAACATCTTTGCTTGATGAGAACAAGTTGTACAAGTGCAAAATTTTATGAAATAGAATTGTGAATGGAATTGAAATTTTAGTCTTCAAAGGTTTTGGCATAAATTATAAATGTATGAAATCCATGGTAGGATAATGGTGTCGCATAATAATTATACATAAAAAATAGAAAGGTAAGAGGACATGTGTGCAAATAAAAACATAAATTTCCATAACTATGTAATAAATATACACAATTTCAGTTTTACATTCGCTTGTGGTTTACACCTTTTGGTTTTGTTGAAATTCAACGTTTAAATGTGAAGAGAATATGTTATAACTAATGATGGGTTTTTTGGTCTGAATTATTTTATTAGTTATTTGGAATAAAAATATATTTAAATGTATAATAAATTTTGCTAAGTTTGTGATAATTTTAGACGACCATAAAAGGTAGAAAAGAACCATCATTTTCAAAATGGTATTACTAAATGTTGGAATTTATTTTTTAAGTCATTTAAAATGAAGCACAAATAAGTGAAGCAACACTTGAATGTAAATGCAATAAATGATAACCTTGGAATAATTAAAGTTGGATACATGTTAAAGAGCTAAGGGCTTGTTCACACATAAGGGTGACAATGTCAATAACATCAATCTAAACTATAATTATTCACAATACCCATGTTTTGATTGATAAATATAATACATGGCAATATGATGTGGTTCATTATTTCAAGCACTAATGTTTGTGTATTGTCAAAATATTACAATGTTGTCTGAAATCTACAAATTGCATAGATTCCTACCACTATCATTGGTAGTAACTTATTAGCATGTCCTAAACTATCGATTTCTACATTTGGCTCCTAATTTCCCTCACAAGGTCCATCATTAGTTCCTTCATTTGTGAGCATCATGAACGCTTATAATATTGTGAATGTTTGCGTCTATATGGGTAACATTTGTGCATGTTTGCAACATTGTGAACACCTACATATGCAACATTTGTGAACTTCCATAACATGTGTGTGTCTACAACATCTACACATGTTTATAGCATCTAGGCATGAACACCATTTGCACATTTGTTAATTTATCGTGCGAGCTTTATGACAAAGGATTCATCATCATCTGAAAGGAAGGCAAAAATATTGACTTCTTTTGTCATTTTCCCAATTTGCCTTCTAAGCATCTACATAGGAACTAAAACATAATGAACCAATTTAATTTCATAAAACTATTAAAAATAAGGAATTCTCTAGATTGAAACAACATTATTTGTCAATTATTCACTAAACTTCTATTTTTTATAAACAACACACACACATACATAATTATTTAATGACAAATTGATGAATTGAAGTTTCAAGGTTGCTATGTCTTTGGCTATGGCTCCTAGGTTTGTAGTGTTGTCATGCAATCATGTACAACACCATACATCACACATGTCAATTTGCAATGGATGTAACCAATTCAAGAGGGAGAGGGAGAGGATTTGGAGGATTAGGAACAAATGTAAGATCCAACAATGGTAATGTAGCTTGTTAGTAGTAGGGAAATTGGGAGCACTGTGAAGTCCAAGGACTCATCAAATGCATACATGACAAATATGTTATTCAAAAGGCCCTCATCAACCTTAGAGCTCACATGGTTCCTATAACACAACAATGGACCAATATTGCAAATGAACTCAAAAAGATTATCAATACATATGGCTTGGAACAACAAGATGTGTAAAAACAAATGGAATGACTTGAACTTTGATTATAAGAAGATAACATATTATCAAAAGGGGATTGGTCACATTAGTTCATTATGGGAATTGAACAATAATGAACAAGACAAACATCATCTATTAAAACAATTCAATTGGGAATATTATGGGGCAATTGAACCTTTTAGGGAAAAAATTTGTGAATGTTGCAAAACATGTCAAGGATTTTCTAGCTAATGGGGGCAAAATTATAGTGCATTAATGCTTAAAGCCAATACACAAGGGGAAGAAGATTATGTAGATCCACAACATTTATTCATGCAAGATCCTTTAAGCGGGGACTATGTTTTAAAAAAGCGCATGCCAATTAGCAATCAAAGAACTCCATAGGTGCGAAAACTACAAGAAAACAAGGTTTTTCTATTGGGAAAATTGGTCAAAAGGTACCCCAAATGGCCCGTATCCGACTTGACCAAGGTGCCATCTTGGACAAGTTGTTTTGCATTTGGGCATTTCAACTAGGTCTTTTTGGTTGGTTTTTTCATTGGATTTAAAAATTATCTTCTTTACTAGTCAACAATATTGTGACAACATTTATATATTATATTATATTACATAACAATTAATGTACAAAATAAAATAAAATAATTACTTACCTACTTGCCTAAATGGCTTAGGTTAACTATCTAAACCACATAAAGTCAAGGTAGCCTAAGTAGCCAATGTTGTATATGTGAGGATTTGAACTCCTCACCTCCACTTTGGGGAGTCAAGTCCTTACCATTGGATCACGATTTCAAAAGACAAAAACTTTTGATATCATATTGTAATAAACTTTCAAATTGAATTTTTTGTTTTGATGTACATATTGTAACATTGATCAACTTCAATATTTTTATGCTATTTATTTAAGTAAGAGGTTATACCATGTACCAAATATCTACTTAAATAACATGTAGTTACCTATAGGTACTCATGCCTAGTAGGTTACTACATGATATTAACTTAATTAATAAAAAAAAATAGCAATGATTGATTATTATATATTTCCTCTGAAGTATTAAATATTTAAAATTATTTAATATTTTTTAAATTAATTATTATAAATTACTATAAAATTTTAGCAAAAAAAAAAGATAAAATTGATAATTCAGTAATAATAATTAATCAATTAACAACTTGATGGATACATTAGTTATTGGTTATTAATAAACATTTATTTGGTGACTAATTAATTATGTAAAATATTAATCATAAATTATTGAGTAGTAACTATGAATTATTAAATATTAACTAATTAATGTATTAAATCTAAATACCTACATGTGCTTAAAGGTAGCATGTAAGTAGCCTATTAAACTTTATAAATACCTATTAAGTGTAATATGCCTAACCTAGGGCTTACTAGCTATGAACTTAGGTTTGGTATGTACCCTAAACAAAATAAACTCGTAGGTTAAGTAACTAAATTAGTATGGTTGATTTGATTTAGTGTCAAATCAAAATGGTCAATTTGACTAAACCTTGGTTATCTTAATGGACCTTTGGCTTTTTTGACCAAATGTTTGGTTTGTTGCATGGTCAAAAATGTCACTTTAGTTAAATGTTTCAATAAAAAATAACTCACGTCTTTCATACCCTAGGCCTTTAGTCAAAATGACCATCCCCTTTGATCAATGTGTACATTTTAGTCAAGTTGGACCTTCTAAAAAGTCACATTTTCTTTTAATGAAATTAATGTGATGAACCTTGATGATTTTCATAATGTAATTACTAGTGCAAATGGAAAAACAAATCAATTTATCAAAGTAGCCCATAATTGAAAAAACCCTTAGAACTTTAATCATCCTAGGAAGTAAAAGAATTAAACATAAACATTTTAATGTTTTTTCGCATGTAATTAATTAATCAATAAACAAGAATAATACAATGATGGTTGAAGCCATGGATTGTGTCAACAACATGTAGTTCAAGATTAAAGACCATTGTAATAAAACCATCATTGAACATCTATAGTATTTATATTGTAGAAACAAAAAAATACATGAAACAAGTCAAAACATCGTAAGTGTTTTAACTATTCTCAAAATAACCATGTGTTCTACCTTTGTCCACAACAAACCACTCATTTTTCCACCAATGAACTTTGATTCAAATTCATCTAGTGAAGAAAATGATGTAATTCCAACAATAACCATACGAATCAATAAGTTTAGAACATTATCTTTTAAAAGTTTTGAGTGAATTTTCAAATTTAAAACACAATGATATGCAAAAGTAAAGTTTTAGTTTACCCTATGTGGCTTGTTTCCAAGTTATTACTCTAAGAAGATGCATTAGTTAAATCTTGAAATCTCACAACCTTGTAATTTAATTTCATTGTTAGTTGTTGTTACGTTCTCCATAGGAATATAATCTTTAGTGCCTTCTTTACGACCATTTACCAATCATGTTTATGTTTAAATATTTATTAATCTCCAATTTTAGTTGAACCATCACTGTGTTTATGTCTAAATCTCTCCTTTCAAAGATCATGTTGTACAACAAAACATCAATACAACAACAAAACATCACATCAAATATGATCAAGGTTGGTTTTCAGTAACAACCTTTTAAAAGTTTTCTTCAAAATCCCAAATGAATTTTCAACAACACTTTTCCCTTGATGAAAATCTTTATTAAACAACTTCAAATTTGTATGGTGGACACTTCCATGTTTGTGAGCAATCATTAGCCAAGGTAGGAACTTATAATCTTTATCATCTATGAGGTAAGGTTTGATACCATTTTCATTTTGATCAATTTGAAAAAGGTCACCATTGGTTGCCTTTTGATACAAGCATAAAATGCATAGACTGTGAACATTATTCATGGATCTTGGCATTTAAACATTTAGGAACTTTCTTTGACAATCCACTACTATTTATAATTACATGTTATATAATTTCAATTTATATGAAAATCAATTAACATCAACCGCTCTTCCTAGTTTTCATATGTGAATTTAAATCACACCAATGGCACCATGGATTGTTGGAAGGCCACACAATTCCTTGATAGAACAATTGAGAAAAATCGACTTTAAGAAAACTAAGCTCAACTGAAAACAACATCAAACATTTGTTGAAAACAACAATAAAGAGTTTTGAAACCTTGTAGATAGACTTGCAAAAAAACCAAATTAGTGAGCATGTGACAAAACATATGCAAACAAATAATTATATAGAAAGTTGTGTAATGCAAGTTCGACTAAAAGAAAGAAAATAATAATAATAAAACCTTACCTAGAATCTATGTTGACAACATCAACTAAAAGTGAACAAAAAAACTCAAAGTAGTTGATTTTAGTAAAAATAAAAGTTCAACTAAATACATAAATGTTCAAAATTATTTCAAAAACAATTCAAAGTAGTTGATTGTGGTAAAAATAAAAGTTCAACTACCAACGCATAAATGTTCAAAAGTCTTTCAAGCACAACATTGATAGATAGAAGGAGAAAAGTGAACATCTACAACTATAGTGAAACAAAGAAATGAGTGGAAAGGAGTGTAAAGCTTGCAATCAAAAGTAGCCAAATGTCATAACCAAAAGGAACAACAAACAATGGTGGTGTAAGTTGTCGTTGTAATGATAGTTCGGTAGCACTTGAACAATGGTAGGGTTTTGGGCAAATAGGTACATTGATAGGGTTGTAATTGGGTAGAGTATGAACAAAGGTAGGTTGGATAAGTTGGGGTTGTATGTCGATGTTACTTTTTTGATATCTAATTAAAATTAAGATAAATAGGGATACCTAACATTATTGTTACCCTTTTGTGTGGATATATTATAAGTAACAAAAGAATGCATAATGAACAATCAAGAGCACAACAAAAGCTTTTAAATAAAATACTTAAAGATAACACGATCCTATAGCTTGCTTGTTCAAGTTGGTTACTAAATCATCTAAATACATAGAATTGAAGGTGAGAATTTGATTTACATACCTCAGTGTTGGCTTTCTTATGATATGATGCCCAAAATCAACCATTTACAATATTTGTATGTATCATGAACTCAATGCACATTCCAACATTCCTTGTAACAACATGATCACATTGCCTTCCATCAACAACTACAACATCAAATTCTAAATATGTAAAAGCAACCAACATGAAAACACAATCAAAGTGGCACCAAAATTATCCTATTATCATTCACTAAATACAACAACGATTCAATGTACAAATTGATATTAGTAGAGGCAATTAATAACCTTTGGACATTGCACCAAATGACAATTGGCCTTAGTACCATCTTGTGTTGTAGATCATGCATGTGACCTTTAGCCCATTTTAAATGTTGAAATTTGTTAATCTCAAACCCATCTAACAAATTATATTGACATAGGGATGTTGAACAAATTAAATTGTTCAAGAATGGAACAATGAGATATTTAGCCCCCCATTAAAAAGTTAGCAGCTACATTAATGTTAATGTGCTCATGCATAGAGTTTTGTAAATTTATGAAATTTAAATGTGTTACTAAATTTGAAAAATGATGAATTTAATTGTCTTCCTCATATGCTTCAAATAAAAACTCATTTTGTTGAAATTTTACCCACCAAATATTTATAATAATGGAAGAAAAATATATATTATACATATGGGTATTCAAAACAAAATAAATAAATATATGGATGCTATATTGAAAAATTAATGATTAAAATGTTTGAAAAGTGTCATGAGCAAAAAAAAACTACCATGACTAAACAATTTGGAACATCCACAATAAGAAATTGGAACAAATCCAAGCCTAAATTTAATTCCAACCACACATTAATGACAATTTAAAGCAAGTTCACAAATTTTTTTTAACAAAACATTGAAATATAATTTTATCTAAATCACGAAAAATTTATGGAAAATATATTTTTTATAAAAAAATAAAAGTAAAGGTAAAATACAAATGTAAGGTTGTACTTTAAATCAATGTTGAACATATCAAGAAACTGATTGGGGGGGCACTTTTATTAATACCCATAATTTTACGAATATATGGAAAACATATGGCCCATGATCCAAGGAACCTTTTGAAGTACATTTCTAAACACATATTAGGGATACAAAGTGAAAGGTGGTGGATGAACTTTGTCAATTGAATGAAGCATGAATGATAATGGATGATAAATGGATGTTTCAACTTCATATATGAATAATGAAATAAGGTAAATGAAATTCCTATCTATATAATTTATGGTTAAAATTTGTAATATAGGTTTTCTATGTACTACATAGGGTAGGTTGTGAGATGTCATTTATGTTAGAAAATATCATAGTAATTAATACAATGTTTCAAATGTGCACAAAAAAATATATTATGGATTATGATTTAAGTAATTCATTTTCAAAATACATTTTCCCTCACAAATTTAATGATTCTATGATTAATAATTAAATTTATAACATTCATGTGCTTAGGCCTCCGAGGGGGCACAAAGTTTGTGCTAAAAAACTATGTGAAACCAAGTATAAAATCTCATATATGTTTTTGAGTTTTTATTTGAATGTTCATGTTCAAAATCAATTGAAGGCACTATTTTTTCCAAAATATTATATGTAATGTAGGTTCAAGCTCAATGAGGGTTTATGTTCAAGAAATGTTATCCCAAAAATTTAAAATTTGGAAAAGAACATAAGTGGTTTAGGGCATGTGCCAATAACTAGTTTAAATGAACCTAATAATTGTTTAAATAATCAAAACGTTATGATCAACCAAATTAATGACAATACTTTTAGAAATGTTATGCCACACATTGTACCAAAAGTGTAGAATAAATGTTTGTTAAAATGCAAATAAATGTTTAGTAAATGTGTTAACTTTAGGGGCAATTTTGAAACAAATAAGTTTGGGCCACAACACAATAGAAATTTAGAAATGGCATCACATCCACAAGCATGTGATAGATGACCTTGAAACAAATGAAAAATTTAATGTCATTTTAAAATTGATAAAATCTAGGCTCTAAACCTTAATAAAAAACTTCAATATGTTATGATAGGTGCATAGAATAGATACAAAATCAATTTCATAACTATACTAATAAATACAAAAAATGTTCTTTATAAAATCCATTATTGACCTAGTTAGCACAAAAAGCTATGTTTTAGGTGACATTAAATCATGAGAATAAAATGAACTCCATTTTCCCTACGTATCAAGTAACTTTTCATTTACTCATAAAAATTTGCTGAAAAGTGAAAAAAATAAAAATGAAGTGATATTGGAAGGTTTCAATCACCAAAAATGAAGAAAAAAAAAGTATAAATTACCATTTTTTTCTATTTGGGTTTTAGTATGGAGGCATGGATATAGAAAGTTGATTAAAGATTTATAAGCCATATCATCTTACTAGGGATGGTCACCATTTTTTCCACATATTCCTACGGATGGTCACCATGTAGACTACATCAATAAATTCCTAAAAAGAACACCGATACCGAGTGGTGATAGGGGATTAATATAGACCATGGTTTTAGGTACAACAACAATTTTGAGTGTTTTTGCATTGATCAACTCTTGCATCTTTTGATTAAAATAACTTTTTGCATTAACATAATCAAATCTTCTTTCAGAATTTGACCCAAAATTAGGGTTTTGAAACTAGGGGTTAAGAGCCACTTTAAATTAATTAATTACAACAAATTGTAAATTATTTTAAATATGTGTAACTAGATAATTAAATAATATAACAATACCAAAAAAACATAAATTAAGAAATATCCTAAATAACTTGAGCTCTACATTGCTATAAACTACTAATGACAATCAATTGATGAAAAAAATGAATTAATTTCATGAAAATTGAGTTCCATTCAAATGAAAATATTGAATTACATTGGTTGCAACTTGAATTGAATTCAACAACTAGATTAAAATTCAATTGAAGAGAAACAAGATGCAAATTGATGGAGAAGGTGTTGAAAATCCATTCATGAACATGGTGTTGAAAAAACAAAACTTGAAGAAACACCTTTCCATGCCTCTTTCTTTAAGAATGGGCTAAACAAGTTCCAATTTGGAATGGTCCAAATGATAACTATAGAACCTAAAACTGTCCTACATAAACCATGGCCAAGAAATAATTGTCGTTCCAATTAGTCCTTTGTGACATGTGATAACATAAATTAGCAAGGAATGTAACCCTAGGTCTCATATGTACACAAGGTCTAACATGCTATGATTGAAGTGTGAAACAATGAGTGCACTTGTTGTACATTTTATGCAATAATGGAAAAGAATGTGTGAATTATTCCAGACTCACACCTTGATGTGTTCAGTGTATGTCAACTGCAAACATGCCACCGATGTAAGATGTAATCCATGTTGCACTAGTTTGGTTTTCTCACTTTTTCGTTTTCAACTGTTAATTTGCACATGAACTCTAAACAGGATATGGAAGGTGCAATTGGGTGTTGGAGTCTGTTGGAAAGGTCAAGTATTTCAATTGATTCTCAAAAAACATCACAACCATGTGACATCGTAAAAATTGGAGTCCATCTCCACATGGGAAAGGAAATACTTGAACCAGAATCCAAAACACTAGAAGCAAAAGAACCTTCAAAAGATATAAACCCCTCAAGAAACAATCCAAAAAGACATTTAGATAGAACTACAAGTAACATTAGAATCAAAAGTTGCAACAATGCAGAACCCAAATGTATGCTAAAGTGTGCCACAGACATGTTTACAAGGAAACAATTTCACATGTTAAGTTGATCACTGTCAGAAAAGCTCTAAATGACAGACAAGTTTAATTCTCCAAGAAGTTAACAAATAGAAAAAATGCTCAAATATTGGTTAGTTTAAATCTACTCCAAATATCATGCCACTACATATTAATATCTATGGCAATGGCTGTAGATAGTCATTAAAATCATGGGTGGGTATATAAATTTAGGTGGGAATATTATTGCAAGACATACATAGGTACCACTCACATAACACTCTGACCTACATCTACAATCCAGTATATTGCTAGCACCTATTCTTCAACCCTACCATTTCAGCAATGAAATCATGTATGCAAATTGACTAATTACACTTTCCTGCACAATTGAAACAAACATAAAAAAGAGGCCAGGAAACTGAAATTCATTACCATGAAAGACAAGCAATTTGTTTCAACTGCATGCAAAATGCATAGCATACATTTATATCATGTGTCTAGACCTTATAGCTGAGCTCACTGCTTAATTCTCGGTTTTGTGTCCAGAGTTTCAGACCACAGAAAAGTGTGGGCTAACTTGTTCTCCTTGAAATGTGCCCAGTTATGCCAAGTCACATAGATTGGTACAATGAGGCTATTCGCATATGTTAGTGTTAAATCACTAGCTCCATGTGTGCACAGACAAAAGGAGTGATCTCAGTTTTTGACTCAGAGTCAAGGGTCCAGAGACACAAACAGGAAAGTGTTTCAATGAATTGACTACACAAGCAATGCATTCATACATTCACCTCAATGCACTGAATTTATGCATATATCAGAAAATTTGACAAAAACAACTATTAACATCTAGAGAAAGAAAAATCAACCCATAACTGTAATCCCAAAACAACTACTCCAACACAAAGTCCTCCACTTGACTAATTTGAAGAAAGCATCAGAAAGAAGATGAAGCTCACAAGTTTGAAACACAAAAATTTGTTGTATTTTGACTTTGGCAACAAACACTCTCAATCCACTGTGAGACAATTGCAGACCCCGGAAAGGGAAAAGAGACTTGCCTAAGAGTTCACCTAAATCCTAACCCAAGAAATGACATTTCAATGGAACTGCATCTTAATTAGACTCTTTTGCATTATCTCCACAACAATCTTACTAATACTTGGGTGAGTGATAACACTTGGTTATTTTGAACAAATAGGGTTTAGGGTTTTGAACCTATTTGAGATCTGAAGAGATGCACAATTGACAGCTTATCGTGGTAAGGATGTTATGACAGCTCGGCTGATGATTCCTGTGGCCTCAATGTAGCGTTCCACACACCTGGAAATGCAGCTACTTTCACTGCCACTCAAGCTGGTGCTAGGTTTTGTCACGCATTTTGTAAAGCATTTGTCTCGCACCGTCTGCCCATGCCCACAACTACAAGTTACTGAATCTCAAATAGGTTCAAAACCCTAAACCCTAATAAAAACCACAGAACAAGAAGAAGATGCTCCCAGAACCTAATGCACCAAACTCATCATTCTCAATGACACTGGGAACCCCAATAAGACCCAGAAACCTGTTCCAAAAGAACAAAGTTGCCATAAGATACATACAGACTTGACATAAAGGAGCTGGAACATGGAGAAAAACAAGGAACCTGTTTTCTTAAAGCTCGTCAGTGGGAACTTATTTTGCTCAAGAAATCAGACTTGATAATGTTCTTCTTCTGCTCAAGGAACACAAAGCAAAAACTTTGTTCTTGACAAGCTTGTTCTTGTCCTTCTTCCACTGGTATCCTAGATTGCCATAGAGAATAGGCCTTATAAAAAGCTCTAGGATATGACTGGAATGGCTCCAACATGACTTACAACATGCGAGAGAGAGAGAGAGAGAGAGAGAGAGAGAGATAAGACACGCAATATTCAGAGAAAGAGTAGGACAGAGATTCTTTACACTGAAAAACTCCTCCGCATAAGCTTGAGCAAGCTGTTGCTTCACTTTATCCATCACAACCTCATTAGACGGTCCTTCTGCGGATCCCGACGGCGGTGGCGAGGAAAATGGGTCCATATTCTAGAATCCCACGTCACCGAATCGTTCGGTTCCTTATGCTTCTTTTCTGGCCGGAAGTTCCTTTTGTCAGCAATGTAGAAACTCTGAGGAGCAGCAAAGGCTTTGCCAAAAGAGCTTTGGACAAACTGGGTCCTTGCGAAACCCCGATAAAAACTTCAGCAGGGTATTGAAGACGGCACACAGATAGATACACAATTACAAGCATCACAATTAAAGAGCTTTAATCCCTAAAATGCATGCAGCTCCAGGAGGCCTGCACTTCGCAGTTTAGAATTGCGATGCTTCGAGCATTAGGATTCAGGGATTTCGGGCTTGAGAATTTCGCTTGCTGTTTGCAGCTGATGCAAAATTTGCTGTGTGTCGTTCTCTTTTTGTAGTCCAACACGCAGCAGGAAGGTTAGGGTTTAGGGTTTAGGGTTTGGGTGTGCAAGGTTTGTTCGTTTCGCTGCTCTCCCAGCTGTTGCGAGATTTTGTCTTTGTTGTTACTCTCTTTTGTACTTGTCCTTGGAAGCAGTGCAACACGAAGAAAGAAGGTCCGAATGGGGAGACGTGGTCCATCGAAAGCTCGGCCGCCCAAGCAACGGTCTCGTCGCCATGATGACGACAATCTCGGCATGCAGCCTGAAGATTTCGTGGACGAGATCGATGAATGTGAGCTTCAGAGCTTCACCATTCGCTTGCAAAAACACTCCAATTTAGTTGCTGTTTTATCTCGGTTTTAGAAACCTTGACGATTTTGCTGAAATTTTGCCGCAGTTTTGATTGTTCCTTGAGATTTACAAACTGCCTCTACATTCATTCAATTTTTTCGGGTGCAATGCTTTCATGGGGATGGTGGGGTTTGGCAGTTCATAACAAGAGAGAGAAGATTTCGCTCGATCCTACAAAGGACCTTGGTGAGTTAAGAGGTTCTGGCAATCCCTTCCCTGACCTTGAAACCCTAGCAAATGAGTGGCAATTCATAAGAACATAAGAAGAAGGGAGTTCCATCATGCCTGGAAGTAAGGTATGTTATTTTTCCACTCATAAGGCAACAGTGGGTGCCCTACAATGTTCACAGGCTCTACCCCTAAACCCTAAACCCTACACATGCTTGTTCAGTCATCAATTTTTCATTATGGTGTTGGAGATATGTTTATGGATTCCATTTATGTCACAAAGACACACTGAAGCTAGAGATGGCTGTTGATTGGCTTTGAGAAGAAGTATATCGTTTCTGTACAAGTTGATTCATGGGTGGTGCCTTAATTGTTTGTTGCAGAAGATTTGGATGAGTTGGAAGATGACGAGGTTCCTGTCATGGACTTAGAGGTACTGAAGAGCTTGATTGTTATTATATTCAGTCAATTTGTCTGTAATTGCAAACTGGAGTTGTTGTAGCTGGGTGAGTTCGGAAACCCCAACTCATTTTTAGAGGCTGAATTCTCAAACTTTCATACTTTGCATTAGAAGCAAAATGTCAATTCTGACATGAGCTTCTCTGATGTTGTAAACCCTAAAGCCTAAAGCCTAAAAAAAGCCTGCAGACTGTTGAGCTGGTTAGAACAATGGACCTTTTTCTTCTGTCTCCAGATAACACAGTGCTGTAAATGTATACTAATTGTGATCATGGCCTGTTCATGTGGTGTTGGAACTTCTGGAGCAGGGAGATTCTGACAAGAGTGATGATGACAATGTGAGAATCATCATCCCCTACTAGCTGATTAGTTCAGCATTGAATGTAATGTGGTCTGATGTGATGTGAATTCTGCAATATGAGGAGTACACTAATTGGTGATGGCCTTGGATGTGCAGGAGGGTGATGATGATGATGACGACGACGATATGGATGATGAGGAACTCACAGGCCTTGCTGCTAAATGTAGATTTCTGTTGCTTCTCTTGTAAATTGCATGCTTATTTCATTGCTCTCTTGATCATTTTGTGATGGCCCACTTGCCAATTTGGTTGCTGGTTTTATGGAAATACTTTTTTTGTTGGCAGTGGTGCGGCAGTCCAAGATAATGAAGCAGAGGGCAGGCATGGAGAATGATGATGAAGAGGAGGAGGAAGAGGAGAAGGAAAAGACTGCGTGGGGAAAGGGAAAGAGGATTTACTACAGCGCTGACAATGTTGAATACGAGGTAACACTTTTCTGTGCTTTTTGTTGTTTAGGATTTCACCACCCATCTGTCATGCAGGCTTAGTTGTCAAACTGCTCTCAATAGAGTTTGGATAATTGCCTGTCCCAGTGTTGATTTGTTTTTGTTTGGTTTCAGTTGCAATCCAGTGATGAAGAGGCACCTGCAGAAGAGGAAGCAGAAGCATTACGTCTACAGAAGGAGATGGCAGCATCTCTGCGACCTGAGGACTATGATGTTTCAGATACTGAAAGTGATGACAATAGTGAGAAGGAGGAGACGTTTGAGGTTATGATCTTCTCTTGCTATCAAGTTCTTCTGGATACTTATTCTTCCTTGAATCTTGTTCTTTGAGATACCAACAACCCTCAATTGCTTGAGATCATCTTTCAGAATAGCAGTTTTGTAGTGAAATTTTTTCTTGAGCTTGAGCTTATCTGTCAGAACCCAACCCCGCATATAGCTATGTAAATCTGCTTTGAATCTGTATTCCTGCTGAAATTCCAGCTGGAGTGATTGGAGAAATGGCATCACACCAACTAGTGGTAGTTAAGGATGTTTCAGAAGGTTTTCCCGGAGAATATGGGTTCTGTGGTAGACAGGACATTTACTGTCAAAGTTGCCAAGGTTTTTTTCATGTTGTTTATGACCTTGGTAGTCATTTTCAGAACCAATAAGAAATATATCTGTAGATTGCACATAAATCTGGCTCATGTGTATTTTATCAAAAGGTTACTAAGGCTTGCCATGTGGCTTGAAATGATTTTTTAGGAAGCTGCACAGCGACAGGATGGTAGAGGCAAAGAGAAACCTGGGAAAACAACAACTCTCAGAGGTTGGGGAGGCTCTGCAGATGCAGAAAACAAAATGGTGACAGTTGAGGCAGTGAAAAAGGATATCAGTGCTTTGTCGAAGGAGGAACAGATGGAGCTTCTAATGAGGTTAACCCTATTCCCATGAAATGAAGAGTGAGAGGGGAAAGACTGGACAGAGTACTTGTCTCTGTTTGCTGCAGTCTTGTGGCCATAGACACCATGTTTAGTGTGGATAAACTCTTTCAGGCTGTGACAGCTGATAGATTTTACTGATTACAATGTGCTTCTCACAGCCTTGTGACCATAGACCTGTAGAGAGTGAGGAAGAGGACAAACCAGGACTACACATGCACCTGACAAATGACATGGGTTGGAGTACTAACTCTGAGTGCATGCTTGAAATGTTTGACAGTGATGCGCCAGAGTTAGTAGCATTAGTTACAGAGCTGCGAGATGGGCTACATGAACTCCACACTAAAATACAACCAGTTATCGACAAGGTATGCTGTCATCAACATCAAGCAGAATCCCTTGGGGCTTCAAACAAAGGTATACACGTACTTGGGTTCATGTGATATTGAACTTTCTATACTAACCATGCTTGTCTGCTCATTCTTGTTGTTGTGAAGGTAAAAGATGGCTTGCGGGCAACAAAAGAGGGAATGAATTACTTGGAGGTCAAGCATGTCCTGTTGCTGAGCTACTGCCAGTCCATCATATTCTACCTCTTGATGAAGGCGGAGGCCCGTTCTGTTCGTGACCACCCCGTGATTGCTCGTCTGGTTGAACTGAAAATGTTATTACAGAAGGTGAGAGAATGCTGCTTGAACCACTAGTTGAGAGATTTTGCAACTTCTTCCCTGCCAAGAAAACATGACCTCCCTGTTGAATGTTGGGTTTTTAACAGTAAATAGTGTGTTTAGCTCCTTGCATCACCCACTCCTTCATATCTTGTTAAGATGGATAGCCACTAAACAAGTAGAATGGGATCTTGCTGGTGTGACAGCTAAGTCCAATTGACAAGAAGCTGCAGCATCAACTGGAAAGGTTGCTGAAGGATGTTCAGACACCAGCTGCACCACATTCAGCAGTGCAAGTGAATGAATCTAATCTTAGTTCAGCTACTTTGAAGTTGGACCAAGATGCTGAGGTATGAAGTTTATCTTGAGGCAGGTTAGAGTAGCTTGGGGTGGCTGGAGGTCAATTTCAATTTTTAACCACATCTCTTACATGTGGTTATCCAAAGATTTGATGGCTGCAATGGCTGAGTGTCAATTGTAAACTCTCTGAAGTATATACTTTGTTAGGAGAAATCTGTGATCAAACTTCTTTGTTTGATGACTTCTTTGCTGTTGCAGGATCATAGACAGACAAAGGATGGAGCTTTGGATGTTGAAGAAAACCCAGTGAAGGAGTCTGTCAATGAGGTGCAGGTCACAGCTGAAAAGGTAAAGCCACAGGAAAACTTCTGATGGTTCTTTTCATGCACATTGTGGCCTGTTCTAGTAGCCAGACCTATTCCATTAAAGTTCCTGAATTGCTTCCCACACAACCATGCTGCAAAGACCTTTTGTTCAGACTGTTTGAATAGCTAAATCCTTGATTGCCCTCAGTTGTGTAGGTACAAAAAGTTGGTGGTTAAGATATATTGGTTATTCTGGATGCTTCTATTGGAGACATTGAATATGCAAAGTTCCAGGGGACATATTGTCTGCTAGAAAAGACCTATATACTTCCTGCTGTGACCCATTTGCTGAGTCCTAGTGTCATGTTCAATACCATGTATGTAATGTTGAATATCATATATGTTGGTGATGAAGTTCTGTGGCAATGATGGGTATAGAGTTGAGGTTTGTGATTCCTAGGTGTGACACAGTCTCTGACTGTAGGTTATAGTGGGAGCTGAGAGCAAAAAAATGCTGCAAGAGAGGGCACGACTAGATGCCCGTGCACAAAAAAATGCAAATCTTGTTGTCCATGTGCCTGTGTCCAAGGCAGGGCACGAAAAGGTCAAACAGCTTAAACGTCCTCGAAATGGGTGAGTTACCTGTTGAGATTCCATGACTTGAAACTGACTTAACTGCATCTGGTCACTGGATGTTGGTTATTGATTGATCATGTTTAGGTTTGTGGATGTGTGAATTATATGCTATTGGATAAAGGTCTGTTACATATGCAGGTGTCTATGGACTCCTTCAACTTGTCATAACATTTTGTATAGCATCATTCCCACTTATCCCATCACAAATGACTTGTGTGGCAGATTGAAGGATATTCTTGATGATCTTGAAGATGACGTGGGTGATATGGAAGGTCTGGTGCTAAGCAAGTCTAATCTAATTTCAGCCATTGGTAGACCACGAACCCTTTCACAAGTCATTGCTGAAGCTGGCAGGCCTTCCAAGAAGCCAAAGGTACTGGAAGTTCTTTTTGGATGCAAAAGTCCTGAAGTCTTTCCTGCTTCGAAGGAGATAAGAATTAGGATTCTATGATCACTTGTCTATTGCAAGTGCATTGTCATGTCTGTGTCTAATCTTCCATTTCTCATTAATCGTGAGCTCGTGTAATTCATTGTGAAGTATCACTGATTCTTTTTTCTTATGCAGCAGGAAATTGAATCAAATTGAGCATGGTGATCTCTGATGGATAAAATAGATATGATCAAGTGTCATTTGTTCTTCTGTCTGTGGACATACAAGAGGTTCTGTGTCTGCAAATAGCAGAGATGGTTAGAATGGTTGACTTGGGTGTTGGTGCAGGCTGTGTCAGGTGATGCAGATCTACCTGTGAGAGAGGACCTTGGAGAAAGGAGGAGAAACTATGAAATTCAACAGGCTGCCAAGGCATCAGTTACAAATGACACCGATGATAGTGATGGCAAGGCTGAAGGAAATGGACAAGATGAAGATAAGGATCCTGAAGAGGATGATTTCTATATGCAAGCTAAACAACTCAAGGAAGCCAAGCAAGCTGCCAAAGCTGCCAAGTATTCCAGGTTCGCCATGGCTATCTTACTTGGCACTTTATACATGGACACCTTGTTTCATTTTGATCTTACATCTACTACTTCCCAAGCTTGTCATCGTTCATTTGTCCTCTCATAATGGTCAGATTTGAGTTAGTTCCCCCAACTTGATTTCTTCAAATATTCCAAAAGTTTTAGAAACCATTGTACAGTCAACTCAGAGTCATGACCCCAATGTAGATGTTACATCCATTGGTCCTCTGTAATCTGATATTTGCCGATTACAGAGCACTGTATGTTGATTTTATATGAAGAAAATTGCTGTTGACTGCTACAATCAATTTGTGACAGTGTTTTGTCAATTTCCCATGAGAAATCAATGGATATGGTGCAAGTCTCACAGTTTTGTGTCTTGGGTCTTCTTCTCTTGTCTTTTTTTGTGGGTGCAGGACTCTCATCAGTCCAGTGGAGGAACTTGATGCAGATGGAAAACGACAGATTACATACCAGGTAGCTAAGCCAACCATCTTTACATTATTTAGCAGATTGGAGGGTTTACACTGGATCAGTAATTTAGCTTTTGGAACAGCTTCTGTGCTTGTAAGCAATGGTCCGATTCGTCACAATTTTGAAACTGCCCATTTTCTGACATCTTGGCAGCTCTGATATCTATGCCTTCAGTGGTGGGTTTGCTTGAAGAGGGCTAAACTGTTTATTGTTATGAAAAGCCTTCCCATTATAACAGTTTGGAAAAGTGTCTTTGAAGGGAGGAATAATGGTGTGATGACAATGTAGGATTTTAGGATTCTGCATGGGGGGAATGAGCTAAGCAAACAAACTATGGTGGAATGCAGATGGAGAAGAACAGAGGTCTCACACCCTATCGCAAGAAAGCCACCAAGAATCCACGCAAGAAGTACAAGGTATGTGCTTAGTGGCTTTGGCTAGTTATTCTTCAAGATCTTCTGTCAGACTATATCTAGGTTTATCTTACACTTCCATACGAGATGGGAACTGAATGCACTTCTAGCTCAATCAAAATGAGTCACTCAGCACCAATATCCTAGTATATAAATGAAATGTGTTGCTTGCAGTAACAGAGCATCAAACTGGTAACCCTTTTGTTTGCCATAACCATGTTGCGCACTAAAAAGTGTAGGGTCCTCTTTTCAGCTGTCACTGAGTTTCTTGGGGATTGGGTGCAGCTCAAGCATGAGAAAGCTGTCATTCGACGGAAAGGTCAAGTGCGTGAAGTTCGACGTCCAACATCGGCTAGCTATGGGGGCGAAAGTACCGGCATCCGCACCAATCTTAGTCGTAGTGTGCGCTTCAAAAACTGATTTCTGCTTTTATGGCCTTCTTTTCCATCCAGTGTGCACACAAGCACTCTTTGTCAAGCATGAACTCTCTAGTCATGTGCACCACCCACAAAGCAAATACATTGGGAGATTGTAAGCAATTTTGTAGGTCTTGAATTGAGAGCAGATTTGGCTGCTGTTGAGTGGCTTCAGAATGCACTTGCAGTTTCAACAGGCAAGTAGATAGAGGAGTGAGCACATACCCTCAAATATGTTACCATTTGCTGTGATCACAGAAGCCCAGGGATTTAGTGTTGTATGAGCTTGAGAATGAGGTAGAACATAATGTTCAAATGGGTTGGACAACATTGGAAATGCCGTATTGTTGGAGTTGTCTATATGTACTTGTGGGTTCCAACAAGCACCATAACCTTCACTATGTTAGGAGGTGAGATTTTTAGAGCCTTGGAACGTAATAGCTGAGACCTTCGAGCATCTCCACCCATATATGGCACTCTAGCACAGTATAAAGGAGATTCAGTTCCGATTGTAGGGAGCTATAAATGTCTCAGCCATGCATGGCAAGGCACACACATGCCCATTGGTCCCCATGGGTACCTATTACCTAGTCCTTTCTTCAGTGTTGCTTGCAAGTAACTGTGCCCATCTCCAAAAGAGACATGCTTCAGACCCTTTGTGCAAGCTTTTGGAGTAGACACTTTCTTGCACGCTTGGACCAGACCTCAACTTTGCCATGGCAGAATGGAGAGGACAATCTTAAGCCAATATGGACAATCTGTTGCAAGATGATGAAGTTGATGACTGTTCTAGATTGCAATGCTCATAGAAGAGATGGAGGAGGACGACCTTGCTTGTAGGGTGAAGGTGCATGGAGGTTCTAAATTCAAGAAGCCCAACTTGGAAAGGGAGAGACATTGGTCATGAGAGGATCTATTATAACTGTTTTAGTGCTACCCTTGTGTATGATGATAAAGTTTTTTGCAGAGCATTTTATGATGAGAACTGAGTTCTTTTTCGGGAACCTCTACTTATAAAGTTGTTGAGGGGTTGTTTTATAGGCATGACAATTCATGTCCATGGCACAACACACCAATGGTATTATCTCCTTACATATGGTATTAATCCATACTTGGCTTTTGTTGTTCTATCTATTCATGGCTAAGAGGGTGAGAAGAAAACAAGTATTGGTACATTGTAGGAGGTATTAGGAAATGGCATTAAAGAATTGTTTGGTAGTCTTGCAATCTTGATGTAGAATTGTTTAAAACCTTTGTCAACAATGGAAGGTGTTAACCATTGTAGACATCATGATGGCATATATAATTCTACACAACATGGGCATTGAAAATGAAAGTGTCTCAATTTTGGAGAACTTGTTTGAGCTCGACAACATGTCAAAGGATTTACTATAGAACATTAATGTCCTATAGGATTTTTTTTGGTTTTTAAAATCCAACTCAATGTGAATGAGGTTTTGATTATTTCGTGTTTTGATGGGGTTTATTGATTCCTAGGGTGTGACTTTGGAGTCTCATCTTTCACCTTTCAAAATATATTTCCTCCTAAACTTTAGGAATCCAAGTTCAAACCAAAAATAAAATGTAAACATGAACTTGACATCAACCATCCCTCATGTTTGGTTTGTGTGCATGTTTTTATGTGTGTGTTTTTATGTTTTGTTAGGTTTTTGTAGTGATGGGTGTCACTCTAATAATGAATGAGAAATGCACCATCACTAAAGAAAGGATTGTTACTTCTTTCCTATATGCAAGGCACACAATGGTTTGAAATATCTAAATACATATTTTAATTTAAAAAGTTGATTTGATTGGGCATTAGTGAACGATGAAAGGTTTCAAGGTTTTATGATTCACAAACAATTATACATGTATTAGCACTTGTATTTAATTAGTGAAGGGGTGCATCAATTCTTTTTCTTTTTCTTTTTCTTTTTCAAAAGGAGCCACTTAATCAACCCATCACTAATATTTTTTAAATGTGGGACTCTCCCCCACATAAACCCAAAATAGATGCATGTTTAACTCAATAACTAATGACTATGTCCGTTCCAAGACTCATGATGTGTAGTGAATATTTTGACTTCTCACTTATGACATGATTAGGGAGACCCAATGATGTTTGATTGAGAAGCTTGATATAACATTGGAAAGTTGGTTTCAAGGGATGTAAGATTTAAAAACATTAGATTGTCGCAATAAGATATACTTTGAGGAAGTTAAATGAGTTTTCAAAGTTTTGGAAATTAGAATTTGTGAATTTTGAAACTTCCACTTTTGGGATTTCAAGAAAATGTCATTGTGATGCCATTCCCATGACAAGGTACAAATTATATTTAAAGGAGAACAATGACCCCCTTTAGGGAATACAACCTAATGTGAGTTTCATAATTTTTTGTGAATTCATGTTTAATCTACTTCATTTAAAATTGTTGTAATTGCCTTGTTTTGTTTTATTGTGTAAATTAAGGTGACAAAAACTTTGACTCAAAGAATAAACTTTTCCCTATATTTCCCGACAAAACTTCAATGATACAATAAGTATGTTTCGATCATCGAGGGTTATATGACCCAAAAACCCACAAATGCACCATCCATTGAAAACCTGTTATGACCCCATTGTGGATGAACCATATTTCATCCACAATCGAACTACCAAGGTTCCACCTTGATAATTTATCATGTAAACTTTTATATTTTCTTGTTTAAATACTCCCTATATAAGTGGGTAAGTATCATAAACATGCTTGCCAACATCCTTGTTTTTGGGATGTCTTTCAGGTCTAAAGGACATCCTAAATATGACATCCCTAGTAATTTGTAGGTTTGGCATAGTTTTTAGGTTTAGAAACATCGCATCCTAGCTCAAGGGACAATGGGATGGCATTAAGAGACATAGAATTTTTTTGGCCTCATGGGGATGTTGGGAAAGTGTTAGCTAGCGATCAAACAAGGGTGTCATTAGAAGAAAAATTAAGATTTACAACTAGCTCTTGCAACTAGTCACATGCATGGATGAAATAATTTATTTTAAAATACGTACACATTTGGAGTGTATGCATAGTTACAACTACAATGCAACTATTTTGTTGACCAACAAACAATGGGCTACTACTATGTGATTTAAACATAAACCAATCCAAAAAGGACACACAAAAATATTTTTATTTAAAACTAAATAATTTTAAATAATATTTTTTTCAACTACTTTATTAAATAGTAAAAGATTACACCACATGGCACAATTACAAACAAATCCAAATTGTGACAAATGGTCACCTAGCCTAATCCTAGGACTAGGCCACATGACACTTAAGCTACACCACATGGCACCTTAGGCTAGACCATGTGGAACAGTGATCAGTTTATGATGGAAAATTGCATGATTATTTTGTCAACGAGTTCTATGGATGGATGAACCCCGTCACTTTCTGTACCCATGGTACAATCGGTGACCAAAACATCCATGGAAACCCCATTTGTTCATGGAGAAAAAGAAAGGTACATACACCAATTCAATTCAACACCCGAGAGTAGGCGCCTTTGGTTATGGGTAGTCTTGCTCACATACGGATTGTGCTATTGCTCACATACCAATTGTGCATATAGCAAGGACAAACTTTGGGGTATGTATATTTATTTATTTATTTATTTGTTCATATATTTAGTTGTTATTTACTTATATATTATTTTTCATTTTTAATTTTTCAGTTGCTACAAAAAATTATCTCAATTGGACCACTGAAAATAATACTTCTTATCAAGTTTT
>Ga0116227_10001968_pt1 | contig 46907 bp, 29 predicted proteins | sample S1TSphgellanicum_FD_89693 | JGI IMG/M metagenome (GOLD analysis project Ga0116227, IMG submission 89693) | Host-associated microbial communities from peat moss isolated from Minnesota, USA - S1T2_Fb - Sphagnum magellanicum MG | ecosystem: Host-associated > Plants > Peat moss > Unclassified... | reverse complement strand
GACATGTGGTGAAAAATTTGTAATTTAAGGATCCACAACTTGGGGGGGTTGGGGGGGGGGGGGAGAAAAAAAGTTATATGATGACATGGCACATTATTCCATGTCATATTAACTTAAGACCTCGTACATCCATGTCATAATTTTTTAATTAAAAATTATCTAGTGCAACGTGCGACTATTCAAAATGACTAAAAAATGTTCTAATCAATTAATCCTTTTTTTGTCAAAACCATACAAGTTGCATATTAGTCAATTTCGTCATATTTCACTAAAAACCTAGTGAATTTGGGTACTAGAAAAAGACAAGATTTCTTCTTGTGGCATGGGAATTCAATATCTTTCAATGTAACATTTGGCACAAATCAAAACAAGGTACACCTTTTCTTTTGTTATATGAAATGCCAAAAATGAAAATGTTCTACAACATTATAATTACTACCAACTCCATGTTCTTTGTAATACCCTTTGTACACCCTAATGGTGTTCAGCAAATGGTAGAATGGGATACTAATTGAATTTATCATCATTGGAAAAAGTCAAGAAAATGACTTTAACTCAATTTTTTGAACATTATCCAAATGTATGCCAAGCAATTGGACACCTAATGTTATCCTTGTTGACAATGTTTAAGCTACAATTAATGTGATGAAATTTGACTTTGTACAAATTACTTACAATTTCTTGTAAATTCATTATGTATAACAGTGCATCCACATTTGTTTAGTGGGTGAATGCAAGGTATGATGGCTCATTTTTGGAATCACAATTGCAAAATGTTTTATATTGAAATGCTTATGGTGAATAATTTAACTTTAAATACATTAAATGATGATTCATTCTTGACAAGGCTATGTGACAACTGACCTAAAGGCCACAACCCAAGAGAAAAGAAGGTGTCCTCCTAAAACCAATATGGGTCGTTGATAATGAAGTTGAGAGGATGGTTGTTGCAGGGCTTGCATTATTGACATATGCCTATATGTCAACATCATTTTCAAATTTATGGTCATGCATAAGACTATCACCAAAGGTTGCCCTAACAAACAAATCCAACCCATAAAATGGTGCAATTTTTTGTTTACATTTGTGTGGGCCATGGGATGACACATCAGAATGGATGGGTTGGTCCCCATCAACTTTTGCCTTTTGAAGTTTTGTTGACATTTTGGTACATCTTGCATAAAATGGGGAAAATATGAATGGTTAGAATAGGATGTTGAAACCTTGGAATTTTAAATTTGCCTGTAAAATTAAAACATGTTTTTTCATCTCCCATAAACAATAATCATGTAAGGAAATTTCATGCACATGTGGTTGTGTCATCGTTAATTAAAATTGTTGCAATGCTAACCTTTGAAGTTTTTTCAAGGGCTTCTTTTACTAGGCCAAGCTTCACGGACAATGCATGTACCTAACAAAATTTAATGTCTACTAGGACACTTTTGTGTTTATTATGCCTATCACACAAGGCATTGTCATCTTGAAAGTTTGGATTTCCTTAAAAAACCTAGAAAATTATTTATCTCCTCCTTCACAAGCGACCTTTCATTGACCACCTAATTAGAAGAGTTCACAAATTATAGAAAAATTAATATGTAGTCTAAAGGTGAAACATTTCCAAATGGTGAGATACATATGTCAGATTAAACTTTTCAAATATGCTCTTGTTAGTTCTATTAGAATTCTAGTTGTTCAAAGTTTCTTGAAAGAAATATCTACATGAAAATGTGCAAGTGGAAAGGTAATGAATGAAATACTTGGTCCAAAGTTGCAACATCAATGTTGCACCACATATCTTCCAACTCCTTTGTCATTCCAAGACTATATATGTTTGACATAAATCATTGTATCTTTTCAACAATTGGATTTTGTAGTTGAGATCAAATCCAAGTAACCCCAACAAATATCGTCGACATTGTGCAACATCTTCATTACACTGGTGCAATTTGGGAAACCATAAGAATCCATAGTCAAGAACATCCTACATTGTTATGGTCAGCCTCACAAAATGCCCTTGTTCACGATAGTAATGTAGGATGTAAAAAGAATTAAACCCTTGTTTGCATGAGTAAGTGGATGTCGTTTCCAAAATGTTGATCTGCAAAAGAATTTGAATGCTTGAACTATGTGCGGGCACTCTATATCCAATGATAATGGTTGTGATTCTTTTTCCACTTTAGTAATGGTGTTCTATAATTTCACTTTTGTGTGATCCTATGGGCATTTAAGACCAAATTCCAAAGGATATCACTTCAACATGTGGTACAATGGTAACTAGCCCCATTTAGACCTCTCTTCATTAACTTTAATGTGCCGGTCAAATTTCTACAATTCTTGTAAAAGGGTCCATTCATGATTGGGGTACCAAAAAGGAGTGTCTAATTTAAAAAGGATTGCAAAGGACAACTTTTATTTTTATTTTTTTATCTTACATTATTATTATTGTAGTGAATTGTTATATGCCAATAGATTAAATAATGTCTTCTTAAATTAATAAAGATATTTTATAATAATTTGGATACTATATAAATGTCAATTTGAATTTCATAAACTAAAGTAATCAAATGTCTAGACTACATTTTTTTTAAAGGAATAAAAAAGAATTCATAAAATCATACAATTGATTTTAAACTTTTTGTACAACAAAAACATGCCCCCTTCTATGAACTTGATGAAAAATCAAATCATACAAAAATTTCAAAGTTTTGAGGGAAACGGTTGAAGGCAAAGCACTCATGTTTAAAATCATTTGATAAACAAAAAATGTTCAATGGGTTTTAAATGTTTAACTTTAGATGCAAGTCACATGTGTAGGAAATAATCTTGCCAAAAAACATGTTTGGTTGTCCATTGAAACTCATTTTGGGATTTCCCGAGATTTTTTGCATTTATGGCATCACACCAAAATATTCATACACAATTATGTATGAATGTGAAAAATCACCGTTAACACATGAATTATCTTATATTGGACTATTCAATTTTTCTCACTTAAATTTGTTTCATGTAAATGTTATTTGTAAAAAATAGATCTAAAAAGTCTTTAAGTTTTTTTTCCCTTTTTTGGTACCCTAACCATGAATGGACCCAAAACATAATCTTTTATTTTTCTTGAGTGATTATGCAAAGGTTCATCATAATGAAATATGTCCAAAAATACCTACAATACTTGTAAAGGAAAAAGAGTATGATGCAAAAAAGGTGTTATCTCCACCCCCTCCAAATGTTTGTGCATTCAAGGATTATTTGACATCATCTGAAATGTGGGTTGTCCTTTCAATCCCTCCACCACCAACCTATGGGATGGGCAACAAGTAAGAAAAAAATGCAAACCTAAAACAATTGAAAAACCCAATATAATACAAGAGTTGTAGTGTAGTCACTAGCGGATAATAATACCACCAACCAAATGTTAAAACAAGCATGTTGTTTAAAATGCCATCTGTCTCCAATTTCATGAAAAGCACCATAATGTTTTCTGGTTTTTCCAATTATTTTTTAACCATGACAATATCCATCTCCGATAATAGAACATACAACCCATTAATCTTGACTTCCAAAGGAGGAGGTAGTTTTCAAGAACTTTCCACCATGAAAGTTTCATCAATTGACCTTGCCTTTGCCTCAATGTTATGATATGCTGAAATGTGGTACACCACTTTATGGCAAGTCACAACAAAAAAACAAAGATAGATTTGCATTTGTTTTGTTCTTCCTAATGGGACCTTTTGCATTATTTAACGTAACCTTCTATAGTGGTGGCTTTTTGAATAACATAAGGTTTGTGGCCAAACTTACAAAATGCAAAAATGACACCAACATTTTAAAATCTCACTCCTTAACATATGCCATCATCAACCTCTCACATTACATTGGCAAAATCAAAATGTTGGAATAAAAAGCTAGCTTACATGCTCTTATAATTCAAACTAAAGAAAAAATTTCATCATTACTCAATTCATAAACCTCCTTCTCATTAAGAGGTACAGAGCTTACAACGGGCATTCCCATGGGTTTTTTTTATTCTTAATTGGTGCTGCCATTTTGGTGGAATGTTTTGCCACATCATCAATTGGATGCTTTAGGCTTTTCGGTAACGTCTTCCCATGCTCTCCTCTAACCTAATAAGCTCTTTAGTTTCAAATTTTATGATGGTGGGGTACATTTTCAACAACTCTTTCCTTGTGTGTTCATGGCAGAGGTTCATTATTTTTTGATAAGACAATGTATTCTTGTTTTTGAACATACTTTTGCAAAACTTACATTGGAACATTATTGATGACTTGTAATAGGTCTAATTTATCTTGGGAAAAAATAACTAAGATGAACCTACAAATTGTCCTAGTAATATTTCAACTGATGAAAGGCCTGTTGTCGAAAGTTGGTACGTTTGAGCACTTCAAATCAAAATGTGGTTCCAATGCCAACATTTCATACTCCTCCTTTAGGTATAATGCAACACAATGGTGTCTACTTTGTTGCATGGTGAATTTATAGATTTTATTCTTGCCTTTTGGACCATCAAAAACTTGCAATGGGCATCAAGGTAAATTAGTTGATACTCAATCCATAAACTAAAACCACCTACAAACAAATGTTAGTAGTAAAGAAGTTCTAGTGATATATGGATGCAACTATTGTTATATTATTGTAAAATTTCCAAAGTTATAACTTTACAATATAACATCATAAAATTTGCACTACATTGTTTTTTCCAAACGTTCATATTATCTTGCAACATGAATTTTTTTGGTTTGTTCTTTGTGTTCTTATTTTACTTTTGCTTAGTATTTCATTAGTAAGGGGACAAAACTTCGACATTGCACTAAGACAAAATAGTAAACATGGAAAAACCCCAATGATTGTATATATAAAGACTAGAATTGGAAGTGGAACATGAAACCATAAACCCCCAAGGCCATCTTAAACCCTACATAGAATAGTATTTTTTGGCAAATTATGACCATGCTCACCAACAAATTCATGGAAAACAAAAAAGAAAGGAAGAAAAGACTTACCCTTCTACCCATCTACTTGCCGTTGTTTTCACAATGTTGATGTATTCTTGTCAACCGAGCAAGTGAATCATGCATGGGTCTTGTGCAATGATGGGTAATAGTTCATGTAACAAATGTCTTCACTCTGCTTCTTCTTCTGCATTCATCACGACATTGATTTCTGGGTGGGTCTTCTAATTCTAGTGCGTTGGAGTGAAGGATGTTGGCAAGAAGCATGCTATTGGGCTGAAACTTCATTAAGTTTGTAGTAATCACATGGGGGCTGGATTGTTTTGCTCCATTGGAATTGTAGGCATAAATGTTGTGTTCTCTTTAATAGGTATTGGATCCATGATTACAAACAAACCTTAAAGGCAGAGAAAAATAATGCAAAGCAAAACTAAAGGTTGTAACCTCACCATTTAATGCAACACAACTTCCTTGTGCGCAAAACCTCTCACAACCTGTGTACCACAACAATCAGTGTTGAAAACAATCAATGACAATACACAAAAACATGAGAAGAGCCATCTTCCTGGAACCTTGGTCCTTCTTGGACCTTCCTTTGACTGTTGATTCCAGTGATCTATTTAACCTGGGTCCCTCTCCTTCCCTCTTCATCTAGTCGAGATCCTCACTTAGAGTTACTAGGTGAGTTAGTTCCTACAATATCAACAAGCCCTCCTCAAGCTGAAGCTTCAAAGAAGAAACTAGACGCCTTCAGCAATTGTGGCAACTCCAAATATTATCAGCCACCGCATTCCTTCATATCTGTCCTTCCTCAAATCACACCTAGATGGTGCCTCCATTGCCAAAAGGCCAGCAGCTCATCTTCATAAAGAGTGCAGCCTCACTGCCTCACTTTCCAAAACCCTAGCTAACCATCCCTTTTGATTCTAGACCAGTCTAAATTGCAACAGACCAGCCACCACCTTGTCTCGGTGTCACAGGGGCATATGTTTGCTCCATTCCATGCTTGTGGCAAGTGAATCATGATGCCATTGGATTGCTGGGCAATGTGGGCTGCAAGGTGTAGCAATGGATCCCATGTGAAAATGGGACATAGTTGATGAAAAAAAAGTTTGTACAAGGGAACACTTCTCCAGCCATTGGAGGTGAGAGCTTTGAGGAGAGACCACAAGCAGACTCATCAAGCCACAGATGGTTTGGATGAGGCCAAGATTTTCCCATGAAATGGAACTGGGGCAAAGAAGCTTGACACATTACTAACTTGACACAAACCGCCAAACACTTTTATGTTCATCCTGCAAAAGAATTTGTTATTAGTCAAAAGTCCTCTTCCTCAAACAGCTGAATACTCCTTTCAAGACTTCAGGATAGCAATTGGTCAAACTCCAAAGCTTGGCAAAAAAGCTCACCTGTTCAACAGTAGCCAACAAGCTTCTGCATAACACAATTAGCAAACACATAAAATAACAAATCCTGGGGACAGACAAACTTGTACTTAAAGTAGTAACACAGTCAACTTGAAACTTGGCTGAAGAATAAGACTCTCAAAAACACTGGCCTACTAAACTGTAAATCTGCTGATGCTCTAAAGCTGATACTTTATCACAAGGATCTTGATCAATTTCTAACAGGCAGTGCAGAGTCTACAAAATGCAAAGAACAGGGAAATTATGTGGATACCTTTGCCATCAGACATGATATCATCAGTACAATAGCCTTTGTCCAGGCCAGTCGTGATTGCAGCTTCAATATGGTCAGCAGCACTTGCCTCTCCAAGTCTGAAAGATATTAGTGATGCTACTCTTAGCACTTACGCGAAAAACAGCAAAAACAGCATACAACAACCAACTGTTTTGACACTGAGCCAATATATTGTCTATTGCATTTATGAATGTTAGACGTTTCAGGATTAGTGTGAACATTGTCTAGTCCAAGATGTTTGTAGGCAAGTTCTAGCACAATCTTAGTGTGAACATGGTTCAAGGCATTCGATTCTTGGAGGTATTATGTTCTTGGGGGAAGCAAGAGACTCAACCTTTCTGTGTTGAGTGTTTTTTTTTTCAAATTTTGGTTTCAATACATAATTATTCAAAACATAAGAAAGAAGAACAAAGGAAAAGAAATGGTTCACCATAAACCACAGTGCAAATTTCCACTAAGAACATCTCCAGTTGTCCACAAGATCCCCAAATATCCCCAAAACAGTTGCTTTGTGACTATTGTGTCAAACTGCAAGATAGTTGGATTACATTTATCTACATTTCAACATGGACTAGAGTTTTCTCCTTGAACAGAGACCCTACTACACCAAAGCAATATCGTTCCATGAAGTTTCACTTCTGGAACTAATCAGTTCAGGACAGCACTAAATTATCAAGCAGTCTAGTTTTAGTAAAGTGGGTAGAATAGCTGTGAGATTGAAAAGAAAACTCCTCAACAATACTTGGAAAGTAGCAGTGTGTCAGTTTCCAGCAAAACCAAAATCAACATGACAAGAATGCTTCAACAGACAGAACTCAATCATCTTCTCAGATTGAGATACTGATTGGGAACCACAGAAGTGATTCAGTGGAACCAGAGAATTCACCTGTTTGGGATAGGGAATGAGCTGTATGGTTGCATTATCTACATACACCTGTGTTAAGTCCACATTGGGATATTCAGCACCAATTTCTGTCACCCACTTTCAACACAGTTGTGATGCCTGTCCAAGTTGCAGCCATGTGACAAGCATTAATCGACTCTGTGGATGCGATCTTGGAACTTGAGTGTGGAATTTTTCTTAGTACTGTTGCTGAACCCACAGCTACCACAGTCCACCATGCTCAGTCCTTGCTCTTTGGTGTGTGGACATTTAGACAACAATACTACCTCAAGGACATTAGCTTTGTCCACAGAGCACACAGCTTGTGTGACCTTTTCCAGGCTATATCAAAACCTACTCATGCAATGTGGTCAATCTGTCAATCACCCAAGAAACCAGACTAATAAGTTCAAACTGGCACAGAAAACCTTGAACCCCTGATATGGAAAACCCCTGTGCAACTCTATGAAAAAGGGGTCCGCTTTCTCTCTCCCCACATGGGGTCCTCTCCCTATGCAACTCTATGATACCAACTCAAAATGACAGCTGAAGCAACTGAAAACATAAGAACAGTTGTAATGCTATAGCTCGGTAAAAGAATCTCTCCCTACCTCATTAGCAGAATATATATCAGTGTTGAAGCCTGTGCAATCCCCATCAATGGTTGAACATCCAAATCCTCTTGGTGTTCCAGAATAGATCTCTGCCAAAGTCCAAACAAAGTTGACCTTGAGCCTAAACCCTCATCTTGTAAATTTGTCAAATGAGTGAAGATATTATCCAATCCTCAAAATCCTGCTCTTGCTACAATTCTGTGAACTATAGCTTGATGATCAATGCAGTAGTTTATGCAATTTGGTCTATGCCAAAACCAGTGTATTGGTGTCGGGAATGCAGTTTTTAACCATCAGCACAATCAGTCCATGCAATACTTCAGGACTGAAACTGTAATGCAGGTCCTTGCATGCGGATGCTGTGGGGAATCCTTGCATTTACACAATCATGATTAGGGAAACACTGCTAGAGAACTCAGCTGCCAAGAGTCAGACGACATTTTCACCTTCACGCATTCTAACAGATTATCCAATGTGACTCACACAATCTCAAGCTCCAGGAAGCACTGTGAATTTAGATTTCTTCGTCTTGACTCCTGCTCCTGATGATGATGATGCCCTCAAGCTTCTGGATCCCTTGGCAGCCACTCTCCAAATTGGTGACAGAATGGACGTGCGACCCAATGGAGATGAAAATCGAACAATGAAAGCTTTTACAGCAATAGGTCAGTTGTGGAGAATGATTATGTTAGGCAGCTTGCAAAAGGGCAGGCGGGTGGGGGGGGACTTGAAAGGGTTTTGACATCATTTTCACACTTCCATCCTATTTTTTTTTATCCCTTCATCATGGCCCCATCCCTTCATCAGCCCTCGGCCATGGGCTTTACTGGAATAAGGGCCTACATGAGGTGGAGCCAAGTGCAGGCCTGATTCTGGTGAAGCCCACAGTCAAGGGCTTTACTGAGCATAAAGACTTGTGCTGATTTTTATTTTTATTTTATTTTATTCCTGTGATACCTGGCAACTATCCACTAGGTATCATGGGAAATTTTGAAAGACAAAGCCATGAAGTGCCCACTTGTGCAAGTGTTTTGTTTTATGAAATGTCACCCCTTTGCAGAGGAAAACTTTGGTCTTGTATTGTGCCTTCCAAATACACTACTATAAATCAGTGCAGGTCTTTACATCCACCTGTAATATCATTGTACGCAATAGAGCATTCTTTGTACCTAGCGCAATATTTCTTGACACTAACCGTCTGGTAGCACCAGTCCAGTTCAAGATGTGCACTAATCTTGAATGCCATAAATATAGCATGACCCTTGGGTGGGAGTTATGAACTTGACATGGGTTGAACATTGGGCTGTGCCTGGCTAGATGTATGTGGAAGATTCAAAGTTCAAGGAGGGTCACTTTGTTTGGAAACCAGATGTCTCACATCCCTTTCATTTCAAATAATTGATTCCAACAAAGTCAGCAAGGGTTTATGTATCAACTGGTCCATCAAATAACCTTGTAATTACTTAGGATTCAAACGTTATGGTTTTGGAAGTGACCACTGCCAACTGAGGCTTCTCAAAAGTAATTTAGCCACTTGTGGTTACCAAACTAAGTGTTTCCATTTTTCCTTCTTCCTTTCAGATGAAAAACTCCATACACAAGATGAATGAGCCAACCATCTTGCCATCTTCTATCAACAATACTTGACCTCAGCCATTTGTGCCTCCATGGTTGCATTGGATTTCATACTTCAAATTGTCATTTCTCCAGGTTTGTGATCCTAAGTAGGTAGGTAAGATAAGTGGTACTACCATATCCAAAGATTTGAACTTCTGCAGAATGTGTAGTGATGATACTTTACATGTGCTTGCCAATTGATATGGATCATACAAGATAATGCATAGCAGAGCCCATAATTCCCACAGTTCTACCCAGTTCATAACCAAAGTAGATAGTACAGTAATCCCCATAAGCCTCATCATGGAGACATAATACATAGCATAGTGGGTAGAAAATTGGGGCTTTGAAGTTGTCAGGCAGGGGGGGCAACCTATTTTCATGTTTAGTCCGACCATCCCATTGACATCTGTGAAAGCAGCTATTGACAATCTAATCCCCTTCCAAGCAAATAGAGCAAGATGATAACCTCTAGAGTCAGTGAAAGTCACTCTGGACAAAGCACAAACCTGGTGCTTGCCAAGCAAAAATGAGTAGAACTCTGTTTAATCCAGAGGGGTTGATAACATCCACAGCCTCACAACAAGCCAAAGTCTAATTGATGTGCTTGAAAAGCATGTAGATGACAAAACTTCCATAACGTGCATTTCAACCTTAAATCTGTCGGCCTCCCAAACTTGAGCTACCTGCATTCATTGCACACAATGCCTTAATTACAAACATTCTCTCTATATGGTTGTTGAGATGATACATACTCACAATTGATTCACTACATAGGACACATATGAAGAGTCGGGAAAGGTAGGAAAGTTCCATCCAAATACAAAGGACACTCACCACAGGACTCTGCTAAGAGCAAGCATGTCATGAGGAGAAAGGGAAAACAGAGAAGCTCAGAAAAGCAACAGTTGCTGTTAGATATTTGATGCAGAATTCAACTTACTGCCTAGATGCGGCTTGGATACATGAACACCCTCACTTTTGCACCCTGTCATCATGACCAAATTCTTTTCAGTCAAATCTATGAGATTTCTCTGAAATCTGAACAATGACAATTTCAAAGGTACCACAACAATGAGTCTGGTCCAAACATCAAAAGCATCATTCAGAAAGTGTTTGACCATCACCCTTATCACAAATAGTAGTGACAAGCTGCCATGACTATCCACTAACTTCATCAACTCCAAACAATGCATGCAGATGAGCATATAATAATCCAGCCACAATTTCAGGCAAACTGTTATACAGAATCTGCATCCCAAGTTTCTGTCAGATTTTTTCACCCATCTTAAAAAGAATTCAAATAAACATCAGGGAACTCAATTCTAGGTTTTTACCAAAAATCCTCAGTTTGCAGATTTCCATGTTGAGACTTCCTACACTACAACAAAGGATGCTATGTTTAAAGGTGACTGTAATCACATACCAGGGAAGCAGGGGGAAGGTTTTTTCGGAATCTCGCCCGGACAACTCCACTATTCCCATGAGGCCGAGCCACCTTGCCCCAGGTGCACCGGTAGAGTGATCCATTCTTTCTGGTCTTGGCCTTGTACACATAGGCCAGCCTCTTTCCTAGATACCAGTTCACTTCTTCAGGTGTGTTAACACCTTCAATTTGGAGCAATGATGTGGTTGGGTATTGATTGGATTTTGACCTGCAGAGCCACCAAATCTGTGGGATTCAGCAATAGCATCAGGAGTTCTCGACTACACAAACAGCCACTGAAAAACCTGGTTGCATTTGGGGGGGATTTGCGTAACACGAAATGAAAAGGAGAAACAGAGACACGTACCTCTTGTATCCAAGGATAGTCCCCCGCACATACAACCTACAAAAAAACAAGTTGAATGCAAATTTTAAAACATTTGGAGACAAAGAATACACGTGAACACTAGGTTTTCACGGGGAGTTGAATACACGTACAATCTAGGCCAGGCTTTTAACAGCAAGAAAACAATCACCTAATCCCGGAAACCAATCGACAGAAAGAGAAAAGAAACGAAGGAAAAAGGGGGAGAACTGGGACATTACCTGACGCGCTCTCCCTTGTTAGATACCATGGCTGCGCGTTATGGAAGAATCTATGGCGACCCTGTCGATGGAGCTGTCGTCACGTATTCTCTCGCCTCTCTACCACTCTCTCTCCGCTTAGGACAACGCGCGCAAAGACAGCAGCTCGTGCCTCACGAAAGATTTAGGGTTTGCGGCGAGCTTCTGTTGAGAGCTTTGAGAACGACAAACAAACGTTTTCTGCGAACTTTGGGAACGGGAAAAACGTCATTTTGGTCTGCCATTTTGTTGGAAATCTGCCAAACTTTATTTCAAGAAAGCAATAGGTTCAGCTACACATTGTATTGGTAATTCACTCAAGATAGTTAAGAAAACAAATTCAGACCACCAAATCCAGCAATCCCATTGGCCTGGAAAAAGAAATCTTCAGGCCTACACTGCTGAACATTGAAAATAATGATGCTTTTCTACCATCTCCATTGGTCCTCTAAATTTCTCAAAACCCTACCAAGCCTTATTACACATTCAACGATTAGTTCACTCAAATAACTAAAAAAATTCAGGTCACCAAATCCAGCAATTTCATTGGTCATAACATTTTTTCTTCACACTCTACACACAAGCTTATTGAAACGGACAGAGTGAACCAGCCCTCGTGACTGCACCAGTTGGGGATGCATGTGGTTGGAAGGCCACTGAATTATTTTCTGTTGCTTTCTATCTAAAAATGTTAACCACACAAGTTAACATAGTTTGATTTTTATTTTTTCATTTTTCCCTCAAACATTCCCTTACCTAGAAACTTTTTTGTTTTTTTTTTTCTTTTTTTTTTCAAATCTGACCACACCCACCTACCTACCACCTTGAGGACCTATGAACACACCCACCACCCTAACCTATTTTTTAAACTATTAACTTACTCCTACTTGCTTACTTACATACTTAAAAGACTCATCAAAGTTACAATGCCCCTAGCAACCAATGAAGGTATTGCAATCTGCATGAGATCATTATTTGCTTAAGCCTTTCATAATTACTTACCCATAAAGGTTGCAATGCCACCAACTTGAGGTTATTGTGTGGATATTACATTATAAGAATTGTGAAAGTTTATTGACGCAATGAGAACATTGCATTGTCAATTGTACTAATAATGATTTTAAACTTTCATCAATGAAGTTATTGCTCGATGAAAAAACCATAGTCAATGCTTTCCTCCTACAAATGAAGGTATTATTGATTTGATTTTATGGTTTATGTAAACCATTCATGGTGGAGGGGGGTGTTGTGTGAAATGGGGCATGCTAAATATGTAAAGTTGGCATAGGGTGATAAGGCTCACAAATTGAAATTGGAAAAAATGATTTGGAAAATAAAATGGGTGGAAAGTTATGAAGATGAATATGTAAACATGTACAAAAATTTATAAAAATGCTCAAATGGCCACATTACAAAAATGGTGATGAAATGCAAAAAAAAACTCATCATAAAGAGATTCAAGAATTTAGTTTAAGGTTGAAATAAAAATCCATGATTGTGAATGTATCAAAAGAAGGACGTAGCGATCAAAGTTTTCAAGAAAAAATCAAGTTTGTGACAATATTACTTGCAAAGTGATTGATCCAAGAGTTTGGATTCAAGACGAAATCAAAATATGTGATATTAGGTGTATGAAGAGAAAGGTATGGGACCAACTTTCCAAAAAAAAAAAAAAAATGTCATTATAAGTTGATGATTTTAAAAAACCTTAGGAAATCAACGAGAAAACTAAGATTACATAGTTGTTATTGGTTTTTGGTACAAGAAACAAGTAGGCACTAAAAGCTTCCTTTTGTTTTTTTTTTTTAATACACTACAATAACCTGTAGACATTGAAAAACATGAAAAGACAAAGAGTATAAGCGACAAGGGTTTTATATTGAAAAAAAATTTGAATGTTTGCATGTAGTAACATTAGGTGATGGAGGAGTATTTTTTTCTTCTTTTTCTTCAAGAACAACGATTATTTTTGTTTGGTAACAACAAGAATCTTCTTTTTTTTTTCCTCTATGGCAAAAAAACACCCAAAAAAATTCAAATAAACAAAGAAGGGGAAAAAAGGTAATTTTTTTTCTTTTTTAATGGCAATGGCACTTGCAAAATAAAGAAGATGAAAAAAAAGAAGAAATGTGGAAAGCACTGGAGAGTTTGAAACATGGGGGATTTTCAAGGAAAAAAACAAAGGAGAAGATGGATAGGGGGGTAGGAAAGGTGTACTTAGGCCAAAAGGAAATGGGGCATCACATTTTTTTATGGCTTCATTTTTTTTCTTTGACTAAAAATAAATTCAACCACGTAAAGTCGGGTTTCATTCCAAAACAAGGAAATCCCAACGTGTGCTTGATCATGGGGGCTAAATCATTCAAATGTTACTGAAACATCTTCAGTATATTAATATATTGATAATGGAACCCTTGTTCTAATTCAAATATGGTTTCGAAGAAGTGAAAATTGCAAACTAGTGTTGGTATGGTATGCATAACATTAAACACCCTTGGGCATCAAATTTCATGGGGCAGAAGTGGGGTGGTGTTAGAAAAAGGACCCATGGCTCCTTATTCAATTTGGTTACAAGGTTTGATCTAAAAATCATTAAGTAAAAAATAAATAAAAATTAGGTGAAATTATTTCCAACAATAGGAAAATAGGCTAGTGGTAATAACTAATCCTACTTCCCTATGGTTGTGGGTTAAAATCCTAGGATGTGTTGTAGAACACATTAAAACATGTATAGTGTGGTTTAAAACATGGATCATGCAAGGCACAAAATAACAAGCCTACAAAGTTCAATGTGGGTGTATAACATCTTATGTTTGGTATCCACTTTTGGACATACCATCCTTATCAGAATATCTACAAAAACAAATTCCCATACCAAGCTTGGGTATTTTTTTTAAAACTTTCATACTAGTAGTCCCAATATTAGTTCCAAGACAATTTTTGACTAATATGTTTAGTTCATTTTAAAGTAGGTATGGTTCTAGACTTGATTTAGTTTTACCCACCTATGCATAATTCAAAATTGAATCTTTTTTAAGTTGCTAACATTATGCATCACCAATAAAATGTGACCACCTATATCAATTACATGCCTTAATGCCACCCACACCCCACCCCCAATATATATTCTTAAATGTCATTGTTATTCACACAAAAAAAAATTCTCAAGCTAAAATTTTTTTTCATCCCCTTTTTTAATTTAAGATTAAATTAGTAATTTAAAAAGTCAAAATTGGAACCTAGACGAGCCAATTCCAATTTTGTGTCCAATTCTAATTGACGGTTGGTTTTCAACTCCAATTTCACTTTTTTAATACAAAATTTAGAACCAAAGGTCTAGGTGTTTAATAATTGGACATGAAATTGAAACCAAAACTAACCAAAATTTAGAACTAACTAACATTCATATATACCTATCTAATAATGAAATGGGAATAAAACTAATACAAGGCTAATATTACTTCGAGTCCCAATGAAACTTGTAATGGGATAAGGTTGGTATTGCCTAAATTGATACCAAACTAAAAGAGTCCTTTTTATTAATGTTGATACCACTATTGGCCAGTCATTGAAAAAATTGGGTAATTAAATAACCTACTTGCTTTATAAGTAGCATCTAGAGAATCAACAAAACCCTTATGGGTTAGGTAGTGAATTTTCAATATTTAATAGTCTACTTGGATGATTGGAATTTCATATAAATTGGTTATCAATCCAAAAACCCTAAATCTATTTATGGCAAAAAATTAAAAAACAAAGAATGTGATTCAAATCCATTTTCACTTTATTTGATGTTTGTACATCCTCTAAAGCTCAATGTTTTAAGCCATTTTGCTACCACTTGCCGATGGACCTAGTTTAAATTATCTTACAAACAAAACCTAATTTGGTGGTGTTGACTATCATGTCATGTGTGCCTTTTTGTTGTTACACAAAACAAAGCTTTGTTTGTTCCTCTCCTCCGTAACCACAACTTTTGTTACATTACATGAAGTTTCGTTTGTTCCTTTCCTTTGTAACAGAACCTTGCAAAAACTCACTCTTTCTTCGACCCTTTTCAAAATCTTTATTTTCTATTGACCATTTTATTCCATTCCATGAACCAATGGTGGGTTATTATCAAGGGTAGTCAAAGAATCTCCCAAGTTTTCGAGATGGTTCTCATTTTGAAACTTGATGTTGATCACAAAGGTGAAAATTGCCTAAGGTATCACTAGGCTCCAACCTTGATACCTAAAGCATGCACAAAAAAAGGTCAAGTCTAAATTTTAGCCCTAGAGCAATGAGCTAAGATACCTATTAATACATGTAGGCAAATATTGTACCCACTTTTGAAACCAAACCTTTTACATGCATACAAGAATCCTATCACTAAGCCACATGTCCTCTCATGTGAGAAGTGTGTGAAATCAATTTATTTAAAATAACTACACATGCCTTTCATGTACATCCAAGAGGTCTTGAACTCAAACCCCTTCAAGTTTTATTTTGAAAACTAGCCTACTTGGAAATTACTGGGTTTTTTTTCCTAGTAATTTAAAAACCAAAGTGGATATCAAAAAAAAATTCAAATAAATTCAAAAACGTAATTGATTTTCCTAAACCCTTGTAAGAACTAGCTTTAGTGGTTGTTTGAAAGACTAGAAAATGTGAGTTGAACCACCCAACATTATTTTAGATTTCTTTTTGTTTCATCTTTATATTTTGTGTATATATATGTATTCTTTCCATTTTTATGCAAACTTATATTAAAATTTCAATTGCATGTTTTTCATTTTTGCTTAAATTTATTTAGTTCTTGAGATGTTGGAATAACCTCATGAACTAATTAAGATTTTGGATTATTGAAGATCACGGTCTTTTGGGGGAGTGTGTACGACAAGAAGAAAGTTTAATTTTTGTTGAAATTGGATTTAAGGAATTTTTTTAAGGCTTTTTTTTTTAATTTGTGAAATCATGAATAGAAATGGTGCAACAATGACATTTACTACATTTGTCTAGCCAATTATTTTTAGAGCATGGAATTGGCATTGTAGCAAGTCCCTAATGTTATGAAGGTCGTCATTTTTTACACTTCACATTTTTTTTTTGCAATGGTCTAAACTTTTGAGCACCAAGTTCATGCAATTTTTTGGTGATCCCTACCCTACCCTTCCATACCTAGGTAATATAATATATGATTATCAAAGTAAATAATATTTGAATACCAACCTTTATGCATAACAAATGGTTATCACCAAAAAATTAACCAAGTAGATTGGTCAAATTCATCATAGGCCAAAACATGAATTCAATCACAATGTGAATTCATATCCTTATAATGTACTCCATATGTCAAAATGTTGATTATGTATTGAAATGATAAAATTTTGAAAACTTTCAAATTTTTTTCCCGAAACTTAAAACCTTTTAATTTATGCACCCTTGAATTTGTCAAATGGTATTAGTGGTAAATATTTCTTTTGATTTTTGGTTTTCGTGTGGAATGCAAACCCAAGGGCACTTCCTAGTTCCCAAGATGAAAAAAGGTATGTGAGTTTCAAGATGGGACTATAACAAACTTTGAAGTTATTCACGGCATGTCAAATTGGACAAATAAAAAAGAGAAGGTAGTCAATGTAATTTGAAACCATTTGATGATTCATAAACAAACCACAAACAAACACGAATTTGTTAAACACATCACATTTTATACTAAGGAAGAATCATTGTTCTCTTCCCTATAATACACTTTATAACCCCAAAATGATTACATCAAAATAATAGTTTTTCCCAAAACTCCCAATTGGGGTCCAAAACCTACCAAATTATGTGTCTTATCATTTTGGGGCTTCATATATTTTTTATTTTTCTTTTGAATTAGAAAATTTTCAAAAGAAAATTTTTAATCCTTGAAAATAAAATTTTAAAAATGTATTAAGCTCCCAAATCAAAGCTAATTTCACACATTTGTCAAATGATTTAATGGTTAAAGGTCAATTTGGCAATTTGACTCCAAAGCTTTCAATTGGCTATAATTTATGTTTTAATTTTTTTAATTTGAAAATGTGACCCCACTTTAATTATCTAAATTTTCAAGACCTTTTCAATGATAAAGAAAAGCCCAAATTGGACAAGATTTGGTCCCAAAAATCTTGCTTCATGAAATCTTGCTCCAAAAATCCAAAACATTTTTAAATTCCCAACTCTATAAGTGGGAATCCATTCATGAGTGTTAGGATTCGCACTCTTGCATTCTTCTACACTTGTGGGAGAGTGTTTGATCCACATGAAACTTTTTTTTTCTCTAGGAACATTGCCCTTGTCATACCATAATTAACCTTAATTAAAAACCCCAAATTAAAATCAGAACAATAAATTTGGTATTTTGTGACTTTAGGGGTTCAATATGAAATATATTTAATTTGAACATATGATGTAATTACTTTATGTCATTTAATAAAATATTTTTAATGTGATGTCATGTTCATTAATTAGACACCATTGTTTTTTAAATTTGTATTTGATCAATGACCAAGAATCATTTTGGCACTTTTTATTTCAATTTTTCAAATAACCATATTTATTAGATTTGACATCTTTATTGTCAATACAAACCCACCATTTTCAAGATTTTATTTATTTTTCCCAATAAATAGGTCATAGTTAAAAGTGGTAGTTAAAATATGGAATAAATTAGCATAGAATTGACTATAGTCTTAATGCAATTTTAAACATTTAGACTTTTGGAGGGGATAAACCATTGAGTGGGATGTTTCAATCTAGTTTTTTAGATTTGATTTCACATTAACTCACTTGTGGTTTGTTTTTGTGCTTGTTATGTAAGTGTTATGCAAATTCATGTTTTTATTTAGTGTTCTAAAAGAAATTAGTTGTACATACTTGGATTCCTATGGGACTTTGCAAGTGTGTTGCAAACACAAGTAGTATTTAGTTTGGATGTGATGTGCCATTTAGGCGGGTTTTATGTCATTTGCTTGATTTATGTAAATTGCAATAAATGTAAGTGTAATGTGGTGGCATACAACACCATTTTATACCTCTCATTGAAATTTTTTTTAAATATAAAAATCATTGAACCCAAACATGTTTTGACCTTTTTGAACTTCATTTTTAAAAGTGAAAACTCTTGGTGAGTCATACCTTTTAATTGGAAATGTGGCTTGTTAAAGGTCTTGAAAACCTTCCTTTTGATTCCACACACCTCCACTTTTTGTGGGTGTGTTTCACTTTATTTGATTTATCCCATGCCTTAAGTTTACTTTCAACCCATCTTGCTTGGTTGCCCCAACCTTGATTATAAACCAAAGTCTAGGGTTATAACAAATCATCCATCATGAGGTTTATTACCCTATCAATTGGTTATTGGGCCTCACATGGTTATTAATAAACATACCTTAATCCATATGATTGCCCACATTTTAAGTTGTTTCACATTAAATCTTGTCTTAATGTTAACAATTAAATAATATACATGAATAATTTATGTATTCATAATTCATACATCAAATGGGTATAGACAACATAAAGTGGGCATTTGAGGTTCCTCATTTAAACTACATATAAGTAGATGTAAAATTACAATAATTTCTTTTTATTATGACCTTTTAGAGAATATATGATGATCTTCATATCCTAACTTAGTAAAAAGTGATTTCATTAATTTTTTTAACATGAAAATAATTTTGAAAAATATATTAATCAATAATTTTTAAATCTACTTTTTATTTTTATTTTTATTTTTCTTGCTTTTAATTTTTTGTAACTAAATTCTTAGAAACATAATACACTATAACAATACAAACATAACATCTCACAACTTAGTAATGGAAATTGTGCAAAATTCAGTCATTCGTAATTTGTACATTTCACACACTATTATCATACATTAAAAACACATTTGACACACATATTTATAGGAAGATGCAAAATTCATATGACATTTATTCATTCATAGGTTCGTACTTCATCTGTTAACACATTTATTCATGTGTCAAATGTATTTTCAACACATGATATTCATGTGTAAAATGTATGAACTTATGAATGAATGAACTTCACATGATTTTCATTATTAATTCATCACATGCTAAATTTGTGATGAAGGATGGTACTTGACATATACTTTTATGCAATTTTATTTTATTTTTATAATATATGTACAACACAAGATTTAAAAAGAGACATCTTTTTTTTTTTGGTCTATTTTACCATTATTTCACCCAAATGTAATACCCAAGAATACACATATTTTATAAATGTATTTGCATTTTCATAGACATCCATGTTCAACTAAGGAGGCATTGAACGAATTAGCATATGTACGAATACAATAAATGAAAAAAACCAAAGGAATGTAATTCCACAAAAGGATTTGAAATTTGACAATAAGTTAAACTAAAATTTTAATCTAAGAATAAAAAAGAGGATGAATGAAAATTTTATAAGGAGAATAATTAAAGAAACAATAAAAAAGAATAATATAAAATGAAATTCACTTTTATAATTATAACCCAACAAAAACTATAGTTCCCAACCTGTCCTCCCTATATTTTGGTTATTTAAAAATAATTAATTATCATTTGGATTAATTTAAAGGTTTTTAATGTTTTAATTATTGATTTTTCTTGTTGTATTTATATTAAACCCATAAATTCAATGGGTGTGCATCTTTTGAAATGTGATAATGGTAAATAACATACCAAGATATAAGTTGGAGAAATTGATTTCCATATGGCATTTGCAACATTTTTGTGTGTTCTTTTCATTACATGCATTCAAATCAACGTAGTGACATTGGTTAATCCAAAGACAAAATTCACACCTTAATATATGTTGTCATCATTGTTATCTCACATTCAAAAATCTTATTTCCATTCCATCTCAACATGAAAGCTTGTAGCTTGGAAGTATTGAAACCTTTGTCTTGAACTCATGATCAAGGTTGGGACAAGACAATGTGAGTCAAATCAAGAGTAAACCCAAGGCAATGTGTCGCACTCCATAAAAACTGAAACATATTCCCACACAAAATGGGAGGTGAGTGGGGATCAATTGGAAAGACTCGAGATTTCAAATTGCATTTCCATGAAACATTAATGTGATGCTTCCCTTTGAATCATAATCATTATTCACAAGCAATGAATTTCAATCACAATTCAAAAATTGCAAGCATCTTCCATTCTAAATTGAATGTTTAAGTTGAATGGTAGGTGTGAAGTCAATCACATATTTATTTTGACCCCTTGTGATCCTCATGGAAACATCTTTGGTATTTACTTGTACTTTTATACCCATTTTTGAATGCTAACAATAGGGTTATATACCTCTTGAATTTTACAAATGGACCCACCTCTCATCCCTACTTATAATATTTTATTTATTTTCCATACCTTGAATTACAATCTCTCATGTTGACCTTTGGTTTAAGGGATTTTGGTACACTTAACAATTAAAAAAACCCTTGCATCTTGTCTTTTTCTATTTCCACTTTTATTTTTGGAATGACTAGTTTTCTTATATTAAGTTCTACATCAATGGTATATAACATTGTTGGGCAATTTTTGTCTTTTTTTCAAAAAAATAATGGTTAGGTAAAGGTCAAGTATATGTAATTTGGACCAATGTTGGGTGGGTCCCAAACATTAATTCAAAATTGACCTAGTTTTACATGGTTTTTAAACAAAAATTTAATTGAGTACAACCTTGGATGTTACCCAAGTTGATAATCAAAATTTCAAATACGAAAATTAAAATGTTAGGCTCATTAAGACTCCATGGGTTTTTTAATAAAAAAATCAAATGTTTAATATTCAAGTAGGTTATATGAATAACTTTGGCTTTGGTTTCTAAGGATTTAGAAATAAGAAGTTTGAAGTTAATTAAGGTGTAAGATTTTAGGAAATGAGGTTTAAATTTAGGGTTAAAAGTTAGGAAATGGTGTTTAAATTTAATGTTAGGAGGTTTTGCTTCTCTTGTGTGGGAAACATAATAATATGTTGTTCATTGCCAAAGTTACCATCATAATTTAGGTATGTTCTTTCTTTCTTCCCTTCCTCTTGATATTTTTATTGGTGTTTGGTGTTCAATGTGTTGAACTCTTGCTTGGTGATCATCACATTGTTGTTCATGTCTTGAGTTCATCATGTTTTTTCTATTACTTAATGTTATGTTGCTCATGCATGGCGTTCATCATGTTATTATTGTTACTAAACATTCATCGTGTTCATGCTTCATGTTACTACCCAATGTTCATTGTGTTTTTACTACTACCTCATGTTCATCGTGTTGTTGTTGTTGTTAGGTGTTCATTGTGTTCTTGTTCTTGACCAATGTTCATCATGTTTTTGTTATTATAGCTTTGTAATGAACCTTGTTGATTTGTTTTTGGCTTGTGGAAGTTTGAAAAAGATGATCATAATCCTAAAATCTAAAAATGAGGTTTAAAAACCAACTTAATATAACTAACTTATCTAAATGAATTAGGAATAGGTTAGGAGAGAACCAGTAGAACATTAAAAAAATAAAAATGAAGAATTAAATAGGGTATGAAATAAAAGATAAAAAATTAAAAAACCATCTTGATTTTTAAAAGTTTCAAAATCAGAACCAAAATCGATAATTATGAAAAAAATTAATAATTGTTCAACCTTGGTTTAGACCTTTTACTATCAATTGTTAAACATCAAAAAATCAGTTTTGACTTATAATTATAATTATTAAATTTTAATTTTTTAAAAAAATCAAATAGCTGAAAAGTAAGCATGCATGGGCACACATGCACACAAGTTAATTAGGCCTGGCCACAAAGCTCATTGGCCAATGACTAATGTGGTGTTTGTGTGATAAGGCTTACACACAAAGGTTGTTTTTGTTCTTTCACTACCCAAACATCTATTTTTGTTCTCCAATGACTTTTTAATTATTGCCCTCCAACCAATATGTTTAATTCTTGGTGGAGTGGAATAGACTTAAGACCCAATTTACATGAAGGCCAAGGTCCAATTTAAAATCGGAATATAACAATCTTGTTTGTTAAGAACTTAAAATTGGGCCCAACTTGTGATTTTACATGGCCTAGGTTCGAGTTTAAAATCATTAGAATGACATGTCATCCTACATGGCACACCTTATGGTGCCAAAAAATTAGGCCCAAGATAATAAAAGGAATGCTCTTGGGATGGAGACCCAATTTCCTCCCTTGGGCCCAAGGTTATTAATTTTTTAATTAGTTTTTGGACCATCATAATTGTTGGATCAAAAATGTCATTTAAAAAAAATGGAGTGAAGTGGGAAGCTAGAAATGTTGCCCATCTTTTCTCCTTCATGCACATAAGTTTTTGCGTGTTAGTAGAATTAAAACAATTGTGTGTTTTTTGCCACATTGTGTGTAAATGATGGAAGGATTTTCGCAACAAGGAAATTGCTTACAAAGTGCCATAGGAGTTCCAAATGTAGAAGGGCAAGATCAAAGAGTTGAGAGCATTGGAAGGGGTGTATTTCTACCATGGAATAGAATTCACCATTTTGTGACCTTAGCATGATTCTTGTAGGTATAAATTGGACAAGTGGAGGAGGAAGTGGGAAAACAAAATTGGTGAGAAAAAAACAAGGGCATTCAATTGAAGAAGATGAAGATGATGAGGATCTTCAAATTTTGAATAACGTTCCTTTAAAAAAAAGGAATAGCTTCAACAAAAAAGACACCCAAGAAAACAATGAAAGTAGAAAATGAAAATGAAAAAGAGAGGAAAAATTGGGTTGATAAAAATGTTGAAACCTAGCCCTCATTGCTCTTTGTGGGGAAATGGAGCTAGAATTTGTGAAGAATGGCAAAAAACAAGGTTAGAGTTGAAAATTTTAAACCTATAACATTCATAATAAAACTTGTAAGTCTTGCTTCAAGCCTTTATATATATATATATATATATATATATAGAGAGAGAGAGAGAGAGAGAGTTGCATCATGAAGTGATGCACCATATCCAATTTACAAAACTCAAAAAAAATCAAATAAGATTTGTGGTCAATCGAATAAATTGACAAGAAGTTATGAAGTTTTTTGCAAAGAGGCTAGAAAAGGGTTTAACCATGTTTGCTCAATTTGAGTCCCTCTACTTTAAAGTAGCATTACTTTTTTGTTTTGATTTGTTTTTGAGTTTTGTAAAGTGGATCCAGTGCATCTCATGATGCAATTCTATTTGCAGATTTGAGGTCAATCAAATAAATTGACAAGAAATGATGAAGTTGTTTGCAAAGAAGCTAGAGAGGTGAATTCATTGTTCCATTTTGAATCCATCCATTTCCATATTCATGCAATCTTGTTTTCCTTTTCAATAGGGGTGGATATGTGGGCAACACTCCATGCATGATTATTAGCTTTAATACTCAATTTCTCAAAAATAATCATTGCTTGTAAGAAGAAATTCAAACCCTTTTCAAACAATACAAAGAGTACAAGATGGCAAATAAAGTTTAGGGGAGTGATTGTCATGAGTGAAAATTTTATGACTTTATGGACCTTTGGTGGAACCAAATAAGGGTTGTTTCAAACATGTTTTGGCTTCTACGAATGATATGGATTTACAACATGAAACCGTGGAACAAGTGGAGAATGGATATCACACTAAGAGAGAAATTGAAACAATTACACCATAATCTATTTAGAAATGTAAACAAAAATTTCATGACCAAGCCCTTGCAACATTTGCTAAGGTGGTGGAAAATAGCTCTATCATGGTGATAAATGTTCAACAAACCAATGTTTTATTGGAGAAAGTTGACATTCAAATGAATCATCTAATCAACAAGCTATAGTAGGTCCATTTTAAGATTATGTCTTATTTAAATTTTGAACTTGATTATGGAAAAATTGTCTTAGACTCCCTCAATTTGGCCATGTAAAAGATTTTGGCAAGTAATTCATGGGCTCTTATAGTTTCATATAACATTTATTTATTTATCTATTTCTCCTTTTTGCTTTGCGCTCTTCTATCCACCCCTTCATTGTTACTTGAATCCAATGTGTTGTTTTCTACATCCTTGGTAATCATAGTTGATGTTTGCAATTCTCTTATCTAGTTTATGGCATTATAAGGTCTAAGCATGGTTGGGGTACTCCCTTTGAAACATAAGGATTCACTCCTAGTGCCCCCAAATTCACCTTTTTCTTCATAAAACCCATGATCTATCTTTGATTTCCTTCTTTTTTCTCATGTCAAATGAAATAAATTTGTTGCAAATTTTATATGATCATCTAGAGTATCTATTTTTTTCACTTATGAATGTAAGGATAATTAAATTTATCCAATTTGGGTCGTGTTAGTCAATGGCCCAAAATTCCTAGAAATTTCACTTTTTGAAACTTTGTACATTGCAATAAAACACTTGGTTCTTATCACACTTCAAGATTTTATATACATTGGAAACTAATGTGTTTGTGATAAAAATCTTGAGGCAAAATAATTTGTTTAGACATTCTTTATGGGTCCTTGAACCTTTTTTTTTCCTCATGAAACAAAGTCATGGAAAGTTTTCCAAGACTTGTTAGGAATCCTTAAACTTGTTCAAATTTGAAGTTCTATGCATAAAATAATACCTTAATAATGTATGTATTTATGAAAAAAAAAAACTTTCAATATGAATATGTCATTAAGTTTCAATGACATGTTCAAATGTGGGAGTCCATTGGATATTTCATGAAACGGTCCTTTTGGGTATCCCAACCATGCTTTGACCCTACATGCAATGTGGGGCATGTATTTGTTTTGAAAATTCTTCAAGTTTGCCATTTGCTTTTGTTTGCATTTCCATTTCAACTTCTCTTACTCAATCGATTTTGAATGCATCATGATGTATTATACACAAGTTGTGTAAACAAATAATTGCAACAACAATGTCTAATAGATGATGAAGTGGCATATCAATCTTCTTTCAATAAAATCATAGCTATGACATTCTTCATTTTGCACATTAAAATTCTTTAAAATTCTTCATTTAGCACCTTGTCAAAACATTCTTGACCCGCAAATGTTTACCAAATTACACTGGTTGATCTATAAAATTCGTTAAAATTCTTGCTTCTTTGGGCTTCCATAACATTCTCGCACCAAGAATGTCATAGCTATGAATAAAATCCTACATCTACCTTTTAATATTCCAAATATTATTTTTGTAACCATTCAAGTATTAGGCTACATGAAAACTATATGAAATTCCAATGGGCCTTTTTTCAAAATGATCCAATCTTTTCACCTTTGAATGGGTAATAAAACCAAGGGTGCATTGGGTAAGCAACATCACTTATCAATTTGTAAAGCAAAAATGCTCCATTCATTGTCTTTTTACCAATTTTAGTTTTTTGAAATAATGTCCCAATCATGGTTTCTCCCTAACACTCAAAATCATAATCTAAATTTTTTGCATCTACTACTCCTTATATCATTGCAAAATAATTTTGTTGGAGGTGCAATGATTGGTATGTGATTACCATCAATGGCTCCTCAAGGGAGACATTAGTAAAAAAAAATAGAAAATACGTGAAAAAAATATGGGTGAATGCATGGTATGGTGGCTCATTTCAAGCAGATGCTCCACTCAATAGGAGTCCATAAAATTTTTGCTAAAGAACATGGTTACTTGTTTATCATAACTTATAATTATAATCATTTACAAGTTGATGTTCATCCATTTGTGAACATTCGTAATCTATTTTTAACCTTAAATAAAATGATGATGACGTTAGTTGTTTTGATGGATGCAATTTTTAAAAAATCACAAAATTTGGAATTATTTTTTATAAAGTCCATATGAATGATAGCCCTTTTAGATATTTCATAATCAAACACTTTTAGAATTAAAAAATTGAATGAAAAAATAATTTGTAGCTCATAAGGACTTATGAAAATAAGTTCAAATTTTAACCATTTTAAATTCCATAAAAAATATTTTTTAATGTTTTCAAAAAATTAATCCCATATATATGTTATTTATTCCATTTTTCAACTTATATTTAGTCACTAAAAATCAATTAAACTGAAATTTACTATCAATACATTAATGTTATACCATTGCAATCAGTAAACCAATCCATACATTGCCCTTTCAAAAGTTCATTATTAACAATAAGGGTAACATTATTAAAATATATATATACTTTTAGTTTCATAATCAAATTAGAACAAAATGAAACATACATTTATCACCACATCCATTTAAACAAAAGGCACCCTGCAAAAATATGAATATAACTCCATAAGTGAGCCACCTTACCATGCATTCACCTTATAGGGTGCAATATATTGGTTATTGGATAAAAATTATAAGCTAATTAGTTAAAAAATAGGGTACAATTTATTCAAATAATCAATTTAATTATAATATAAGGTATGTAATGATATGAAATAATGGATTATAATTAATATATGGTAACTTTAATATGTATATATTAAAATATTAAATAATAATAGGGTGATAAAAAATATGTTGGACAATTATTTAATATCCCCCCTAAAATTGGTCGTTTGACACACGTAGATCCCAAACTTTACACTAAGTGTTCTTTCATGAATGGCTCCAAGAACATAAGGTATAATTCCATGTAAAGTTTCAAATTTTGTTGCAATAATTTTTATTTTGGCTAATGTTGGCTTGTTAAACACCCAAGGTTTTGAAAGGGTTATAATTACTACACAACACTCTCTAACAATAATACAAGTTGTACCAATGGCTGCCCATAGATTTCACCACAAGTTAACAAAACATTTTCATTTCCCAATCTTGAAAGTGTAATTGCAACCCTAGTTTCCATTGGAATACATGCCTTCATATTTGTATCTATTCAATTAATTGTAAGAGCTAGCACTTGACATATATACTTGAAAATAGTTGAACTTAACCTTATATGTTAGCGAAACATTTTCTTAAAAAAACAACCCAAAAGGTGTCCCTCCATCAATCCTACATGCCTTTTATAGCTACAGACCATTTTGTTTCTTGGACTACCTCTTTCCATGATGACAAAAAAACATCATCATGTACACAACGCTTTATTCATTTAGGACAAGTTGTTGTAATGCCAAAATGCTTGCAATCACATGTTTGATTACCATGAAAAAAACAAGGGCCACAAGAATGTTTTGCCTTTTTTTTTTCCATGGTCTAAGCTTAGGGTACTTCAAAAGTTATGAAGAAACATTAGAGAAGAAGAAAGGAATTGAAAAAAATGAATTTGAATGAATTGAATATAAGGAAAGGAAATATAAAAATTGAAAAAAGCTTGAAAATAAAAAATGTGAGTTGAAATAAAAATGTTAAAAAAGAAAAATAGGAAAAAAATGTCAAAAATGTGAGAGCAAAAAAAAAAACACAGATTGAAACTCTTGCATAGGTAGTGTGAAAGAGAACGATGAATTTAAAAAAAAGAGATAAGATAAGATTTTGGACCCATACTTGGATTGAAAAGGTCTACATGACTTAAGCTCAATTCATAAAAATAATATAATTTATGACTTTGTTGAGTTCAATTGTTGGGCCAAAACATTCAATCTTGGGCCCATGAGCAATTATGCTTAGGCCCTCATGTTAACCGGGCCTTAGTGAGCCAAGCCAATATGGAAGCGAATGTGCACTTCAGCCTTTGAGCAGGGGTATGTTAGAGTACCTTTTTGCAACGGAGTGGACATTTTTCCATGCAAGTGTGCAGGTCTACACTAAACCCTTGGTTCTTTACCTTGAGGTCTCTTAGGAAACCTATGGTGCTTTTGAAAAATTTCAAAAACCCAGCACTAGTGGTTACTTTATTCTGAGTTTTTTTCAAAACCCCAGTGTTCTTGGATTTTGAGAATTTTCAAAAACCTGGATTGCGAGATTATATAACAAAACCAAAGAACCACCTACTATTCATATTTAGAGGCCAGAGTGAACTTGCACCTGTGAACACACCACCGTGGATTTTTTCATTGGGTTCTTATTCCCCATCTAACCTCTCCATAGCTAAGGGTTCTAAAAAGTGTGCCAAAGGTTCAAAAATTGGGGTTCATCCAACTGGATGGCCTCAATATGGAAATTCCAGGGCGGGTGCGTTCATGGGTACTAGGTCACACCAATGAGAGAAGTATATAGACTAATGTCAGTTCATAACAGATAGCTTCATCCCAAACCTATACTAAACCTGTCCAGGGTGCCTTGGTAGGTGCTGGTTCACTCATGGATCATGGATGATAAGTGGTCAGGAAACAGTTTCCTGTTGGGTTCCAGTTTCGTAGCTAACCATGGTGGTTAGCTCAGTTGCTTCTTTTACTACTTGCCTACTAAGTAATAACCCAGGTTAGAAAGGTAGTAAAAAATACCTTACCTAAATGTATAATCATGCCTGGATAGTTTAGGTGATCGAGGGCTGTTCTGCCCAAATTAATTAAATGTGCTTTGATTGACGCGCTTAAAATAAGGCCGTTAGGACTTCAGTTAGTTGCAAGTGGAATATAAGTCCGGATGGAGTAGAAAGCGAGTTCTATTGTTGGTTTTGGTTGGTTTCGACACATATTCAACAATATTGTGCTCATATTTGATCTCTGCATCAATGTTGGCTCGTTTATCATTGTACATTAAGGATAATGATCGCAAATATGGAGTGATCGTTACGTTTTGCGATCCTAAGACTTCAAAGGTGATTGGTATGCAATGTTGTTTATGTATTGCATTTAGTTGGGAGGAGAAGGTCGGCTCCAAGTGCAAGGCCACAACTAAAGTGCAGGGATGGTCTGCCCCTTTTCGTTACAACAATATTAAGAACCGTATGCGCACCCAACATTGAACAAAGTGGTTGGAATATGATGTGATCCATTCTAGTTCTAAATGCGATCAAATTTTCACCAATGTGCTTGTCGTATTCAAGAACTCAATCAAAGTGCATTTTGTTTCTGAGTTTGTGGGCGAGCAACAGATTGTTTTCAACATCAACAAGGACATCGTCGAAACTATTGTCAATGACATGATGTATAGAGTCGAGGATGAAGTTGATAACGACAATGAAGATGTTGAGGAGAATCCTACGTTTGGCAAGGAGGCTGAACAAACCATTGTACTTGTTGAATGCCAAGTGGTTACTACAAAGGTGAAAGAGCAAACGTTATTATTGTTCAAGCGAACTGAACTAGGCAAAGATGGGGTGCTGCATTTGTATACTGTCACAATCCCTAAGACAAAGACAAAGCTATTCCATTTGGTGATTTGCTACGTCTCGTGCGGGATTTCTTTTCGTATGGCGGCGAACATCATAAGCTACACGTATGAAGTCATGTTTATCCTTCTCTAAGTTTTTGCATTCATCACCATGTGAACAACTTTGTTAGGGTTGTCTGTGTCGTCAATCTGCAACATATTTTTGACATTTTACGACATTCGTGGGCTTTTTCATTGGCACTGGATTCCACTACCCACCAAAGCACATCGTATCTTGACTTACGTATTCGTGCGTACATGGAAAAACATCACACCATCACCAACTTGCATGGATGCACATTGCCAATGTTCTAGCGACATATGGGTGAATTCATGTTTGAAATGGTTTCTAATTTCTTGATAATACTTTGTCCTATTTGGAAGATTCGACTTCTTGGTTTGTCATCTAACAGAGTTTGAAATATGATTAAACGTGTTTGTTACAACCCTAGTTTTGGGTTCACGACCAAGGCAAAGGTTTACAAAGGTGCGGGACAAGAGTGAAGCCCAGGAGTCACATTTCATACTCTTAAAAGTGTAGGAGAATGTGAGGGAATGAACCCCCACACTCCCAAATGAACTCCCAGATTAGGAGTTGGAGTCCCGATGGACTTTCAAATTTTTAGAAAGCGATTGCATGTGTCAAAACTCATTAGATTGAAAAATTCCTTATATTATTGGAAAGATTTTGAAATGTAGATGTTTAAAATGGGCTCGCATGATCCATTTGGATACTTAAAACATAAGTTATGGCCAAAAGAAAGGCCACGAGTCATAGTGCCACTTCAAAATGTCAAAGTGACATTTTGACTCTTGGTCACTAAAAGTCAAAAATCGCCCTTATTTACTTGCGTGCAGGTGGCGTGCCACATAATGTTGAAAAAATCTTGACAAGGGCTACAACTTTGCTTTAGGACTCATTTCAATTGGAGGTTTGTAAAAGAAGTTATGTGTCTCTAAAATCGTGGGAGACCCAATTTCGAGAATTTCAAGACTCCAACTTGGGAGTCCCGGAAATAGAGAATATTATAAGGGAGTAGGTGGCCAGGCATAGAGAATATTATAAGGGAGAAGGTGGTGGCTTCCTTCAAGTTTGAGCCGTGGTGAATCTTGTGAGTCCGTGTTTATTTGTAGTTCGTCCGTGCACTAAAAGTGCTTCAACTATGCACTAAGTAATTTTGTCGCAACCCCACTTTGGCCAAGTGTGGGGGTGAAGCCCAACATTTGGAAAAGTTGGAGGTTTGGAGTCCTCCGGGACTCCCGAATGTTCAGAGCTCGACAGCAAGGCCCAAAACACCTCGCATTGGGGTGTTCTTGGTGTCATTGCAAAGGTCTTGAAACGTAGATATCGAAAATGGCCTCGCATTGGCAATTCAGACATCTGCAGCCCAAGTTATGGGCAAAAGAAGGGCCGGGAGTCAAACTGGCAGTTTGACTCCCGACCACTAAAAGTCAGGAATCGACCTCTTCTCGACGTCGCCTTGAAGAGTACGACACGGCGTTGAAAAGCTCTCGACGAGAGCTACAACATTGATTTAAGACTTGTCCCGATCCGAGTTTGGGGCGAGGAGTTATGGCCGTTCAAAGTTCCGGGAGTCCAGCCGGGACACTTTTGGGACTCCATTTCGGGAGTCCCAACAAAATGTGCCATTTGGATGTAGCCTCCGCGACCAGCCGTAGATAATACTATAAGGGGGAAGGTGGTGGCTTCCCCCGAGTCCGGGCCGTGGTGAGTCTTGTGTGTCCAAGTGCCTGTGGCAAGTCCCAACACCTAAGGGTGTCCTGAATGCTAAACTAACCCGATTTGGTTAGTTTTTGGATGCAGATTCACACAAGCTAAGCTAGTCCCTCTTCCTAGTCTAATCCCTGGGCTCTCAACTTGACCCTCTACCCCTTTTTAGAGTTGAAAGCCGGGAGTGTGCCTCCAAATCTCAATTTTCCGCAACTTGACTTTGTGAAACCCTCAAGTGGGTTTCACCCCGTGACTTGGGAGCGCGTCATGTCTATTTGTAATTCGTCCGTGCACTAAAAGTGCTTCAACTATGCATTAAGCAATTTGCTATTTGGTTTGTGTAGGTTTATGTAAGACTTGCTTGTCACTCTTCCTAGTCCCCGTCCTAGAGCTCCAGCACGCCCCGTTACCCCCAAAGTGCTACGAGCCAAAGAGCGCGCCCCAACTCCTTCTCCTTTCGTTGTTTTCACTTTTAGACTTGCAATTGAGTTCATCAAAGAGTCTGGAGGTGTGTTAGTGTCGTTGGTGTTGTGACCTAATTTCAGGATTCTATGCATGAGGATTGTTCTCTCTTTTGTATTTGGTGTGGAACGCATCAACTCGACCTTGTCATGGAGCACATCATGAACGAGGTGGTTAAAGAATGCCTCTTTTCAGTAATGATTAGTTTCATCACACAGTTCACCTAGCAGCAGAAGTTGATCCTGGACATGAGTACAACGTGTCTTCGTGTCGTCAATCATTGGCTTTCTACATACAAGGTTACAAAGTGGGTTAAGATTCATTGCCCTAAACTCCTCACGCACATTGAATCGAAATAGCCAGCTTTCGCCCCGCCTCAACTTTGGTGGGTTTATTTGCTCACAATGGATGACTTCATGAATCGCACGCACTACTATCATTTTTCACAAGATTCAAGGATTGACAACATTAGTGGCGTAATAGCAAGCAAAACTTGATGCTCTCGTTGAGTCTTTCATTGATGACATTGGAGTGACTGGTCCATTCATTGTTGAATCAATTTAGGACTTGGACCCAACAACCAATGTCTTCAATGAGTGTTATGCTATTTCTCTGTTGAATGTTCAAGAATTTCTCGTCGGCTTGGCAAGTTGGGTGGAAGGAATCATCAAAGAAGCGATGAGGTCAAACAAAACGAGTTGCAGCGCGATGTTGGATTCGTCTTTGTTGTGGCTTGTGAGCCATCGATTCAATTCGATTCCAGCGCGATGCAAACAACAATCCATTCGTCAATCCATACGCATTGCCACTGGTTCTGCCGCACGAGTTGGTCAAGACGACGACATCCAATTTCTTTTGCAAGATGTTGGATACCTATTTACCTATACATAGGACCTACTTCTTTACAGAATGGGTTACCAAGGTGAAACCAGATGTTATCTTAGTTAAGGTTCATCCAATGGATGGTGCGCTGGTGGGGGCCGGTTCACTCTGGCCCAAATTGTTCCCTTTTGGCTTGTCACACTTGGCTCATAGATGACTATGGAGCCATCTCTCTCTCCTTCGTGCCAAATACCTTCTCGCAACAACAGCAGGTTTGCATCGTTCAGGTGTTCCTCATAATACTCTTATGATGCTACAATACCGTCTTGTTAGGCCAAATCTAAACTTTCAAGCACATGTAAAACGCCGTTCTACTGCCCTTTAGATCTGCCACTGTTGAAGCATTTTCTACAGGCCAACGACATACTGATATCCTTCCCCTCCTCCTGCTGACGGCTCTGGGATGCAGTTCCAAGCAGAGAAAAACTCAGGCTCCAAGAGTGTGGGATCAACAGCTGCCGGAAGTGAACAGTGCTGAAGGTCAAGAAAATCCAGCCAGGGAACATGATATTCAAAAGAATGAACCTCTGCGGGCACTGAAAGTTTCTGTGCGGAGCAGGGAAGGGGGATTATCGACAGTGAAGGTGGTGATGAGGAGGATATGCTCAACCCAATTGCCTCAGATGTGGTCACCAGTTTGTCGAATGTATCAGTCAAGAAGGTACCATAATGTCTTGGGACGGAGGCTATTGTAATCTTACTTGGTGTCTGCAATACCTACCTGTAAATTTGGACTGTTTTAAATTCCAACTGGCTTGACTCTAAGCTGCATCAGAAAAAGTCACTAAATGATTGTGAGTTGTGAATTGGTGGACGCAGAGAAAGACAAGTTTTAAGAAGGACAAGAGAGTGTCAGGTTTTGTGACTGTGGACAATCTTATGATAATGATGAAAGCTGCTGAAAACAGTGAGTGATACTCTCCAGTAATGGCAAGGCTTGAAAGATTATGGATTTCATATGCAATTGACTTGCTGTTCTCGTAGAGATTTCTCCTACCAGATACTCTGTAATTGAATTTTGTCAGTTGACAGCCTCTCTCTTTTCTTGTGATTAGACATAATGCTGCTCAACCAGGTGCGAGAACGTGCACTCGAAGAACTGCAACAAGTGCACAGTGAAAGAGACAAACTTCAATCACAAGTTCAAGTTTTGCAGGTACTTCTATGGATCCCAAGTTCTAGAGCCAATGGAAGGTTAGCCCTATGGTGTAAGGATATTGATGGGGATGTACAGACATATCCTGGCAGGCTCAGTTGGGAGAGGCTGATGCCAAACAAAAGTTGAGCGTACATGTTGCAGAGAAGGCCAACTTTCTTGAGAAAGAAATTGGAATCCTTAAGGGGAAATTAGCCAAAAAAGAAACAGATAATGTGGCAGCTGTGGTGTTGGAGGTGGACTACAAACAGCTGCAGGTGCATGCCCAGTAGCTGTCAACTCATCACAAGTCATCCAGTTCTGAAGGGTTGGATCTTAAACAGTTGCTAACACAAAACCAAATTGCACAAGATGAGATCAATTCCCTTCATGAGCAATTAGCAGATTCATGAGCAGAAGTGGCAAGATTTATCAGAGGGCCTGGAAGACCAACTCCACAGTTGTAAGAGTATGTCAGGGGATTGGAATTGAAACTGGCAGTAGTAGAGTTAGAGTTAGCAAAAAGTAAGGCCAGTGAAGCTGAGCTTGCCTCAGCCAAAAAGGAGTGTTGGGCTTTGAAAGAGGAGATAGCAGCTCTGCAGGTGCAACTTGCTGGTGTGTCACACAGCCCAGTTGCCATGACACCAGAGCTGGTTGCTCAACAGCAGCTTCTGCAGAGCCAGGTACCTCTTATCTGAGATAACTGCTATATTTTAACCTTGAGAAAAATGCTTGATTTGGTGAAGTATTTGATCAACAAAGCTCTCACCAACTATCTGTATATGCACAGAAGACCTAATCATGTAGTTGCCAAGTCTGAATGGATGGGAGACTTGGATGTCTCTTGAAGGTGGACTCACTGCAAGCTGCATGGGCACAAGCTAATGCAGAAAAAACCTCCATGTCCAAAGTGCAAATGGAGAATGTGGAGCTACACAAGCAAGTGCAGCTACTGGAAGAGCAGCTTCGGGAATCAGATGATGAAATCCATTCTCAATTGAGAATGTATGAGGCAGAGGTACAGGCATTTCAGGCAAGTTTGAAAGGGCTGAAGGCAGAGGGTCAAGTAGGCATTGCACAAATCCCAGTTGGTGACATGCCGTGGGACTTTTGAAGTGGCATGATGCTGCACATTGAAGCACTGATGCTGGATGACCTGATAACTCAGGTCAAACCTTTCCTCTCAGAGAGTTTTGAGCTATGCTCAAATCTATCTGCATGCAGTCCACTAATGTTCTTTCTATGCTTACCTCACTCTTTTTATAAGTAAGGTACCATAAAGTTTGCATTTAAATGAATTCAGACAATGCTGCCACATTTTCTGTAACCCATTTTCCTAAACAGATATATACAGTATCTGTTACAGCAAGATGCAAAGGAGCTACAACTAATGGCATGGCAGAGGCAAAAGGCTATCCAAGACACCTACTTAATTCTCCAGGATGAGTTGGATGGGGATTTGGCAGCTGGACTGTTGGACCTCATCAAGCCAAATAGTAGGTAGGAAGCTGGATGGTTATCCCTGATGGCACAATCCAATTGAGTTTATTAAGAATGTGGCATGTTTTAGAAGTGGGCATGACTGTCTTTTGTTGTGGTCATCTCCTGCCTAAGCATAACAGGTGAAGTACTGGGTATCTGTACAGGCCTGGTCTTTATATTGTGAATATATCTGCTGAAATGGCTCCAGTTGCCAAGGTGTTTACCTGCCTCTTTGCTGCATTAATGTCATGTCACTAGAAGAATCTGACTTAGGTGGTGGAGCATTATGTCAATTGTTGTTAGGTTTGAGTTTTGACTTGTTTTCTATAGAAGGTTTTTTGTAGGTTGCAACTTGATTTAATCTCAATGATCAACAAGGGTCTTTGTTTGACTTCAGCATATTCTGTTGCTGTTGAGTGTAGATGCTGTCAAGGTTGGAAACATATAATTGGCTTGAAATGGATGTTATGCTTTGGCATTTCAAGGTGGGGGGTTTAGGAGACGTGCTAACAGGATTGAGTCACTCATTGCTAAAGAAGGGTCATTTGGTTGAAATTATCCTTCCAAAATATGATTGTATGGACTACACTCGCATCAAGAGCCTCAAGGTCTTCCTCCTCACTTGTTCTCAGGAATAGGTTTGCACTGTCTACTGCTGTAAAAAGAGTCATGTTATTCATATGAAGTTCATAAGGAAGACTGCAGATAATGTCCAGTTGAAGATGTACAGGAGAAGAGAATATGATGCACCAAAAAGTTGTCATACATGGTTTTGCTTGTTGTAGTTTGACAAGACTTGTCTACAGCACTTGGAAAAATCCTAAAAAATTCAAGAAATTCAGGAGTCTGCTATTTCTTAGTGCTAAAAAATATCAAGTGGGAACTTTGGGCAGGAGTTGGATCTGGAGCTCCACTCAGTTTTTGATGGCAAAAAAATAAGAACAAGGTCTGGTCAGCAATTGTTGAAGGTATGCTTCTATCTCAAGCACTTGCTTATTTCTAAATGCCTTTGTCAGTATGTCTTCAGCATGAATGGGATGAGTAATTTTGGTTTTGGCATACAAAATGCTTTTATCAGCTACAAAATGGTCATTATGGCAACTATAATGTGGTTAATCTGCAACTGTGGTGCAGCATGATGCAAGTGGTTAATGACCAGGCTAGGATCACAACTGAAAGAGTCTCAAATTTAGTTTGGAAAGAAAACTGATTCTTCCCAGTTGAAGAGGTAAAATTTGTCAATGACAAGTAGAGTATTGCTCTTCCAGGTCTCCCTGTATATTTCATTGAGCCATTACACCCAGCCAAATTCTTTTGGCGAGGTCAATTCTATGGTGAACCTGATGACTTCAAGTGGTTCACATATTTCTGCCGAGCAGCACTTGAGTTCTTGCTGCAGTCTGGGAAGCAACCTGATGTCATTCATTGCCATGATTGGCATACTGCTGTTGTGGTAACTGACTTGGTCTTTCTGCATCTCCTAAATTACAGTGATCAAGAAAGTTGACAAACCATGACAGGAAGAAGAACTGAAATACTCCTGCTGCAGGCACCCTTGTATTGGGACATCTATGTACCACTTGGCTTGGACTCTGCAAGGCTGGCCTTCACATGCCACAACTTCGAGTACCAAGGTTCTGAGCCAGCAGGGGCCCTTTGCTTCATGTGGCTTAAATGTGCAGTTGCTGCTGCAGCCAGACCGCATGCAGGACAATTCATCTCCCAAAACAATAAACCTTCTCAAGGTTGCGTCCTGTAATTTGATTATCATTTTGTTTGGAGCTTCATGCGTGTTGGACTTGCTGTTTGGGTTATGAAGAAATCTGCATTCTGCAATGTGGCAAAGGAGGTGATACTGTATCTTGGTTTGCACATTTATAGTGGATGGAGATTAGCTAAGTACATCTTCATGGATTTGTCTCTGGTAACTGGTTGGCTTTGCATTTGGGGTGCATGTGCCTTTCATCAGTATATCTTTTGATCACAATGACATATGTTACAATTTCTACAATTTCTTGGTTGGGCTGACAAGCATGTGTCAAATCAAAAATTACCTGTGTCACTGAACTTGCAGGGAGGACTTGTATTCTCAAATGTTGTGACGACAGTGTCCCCTACATATGCTCAAGAAGTACTGAGGCCAGAGGTTTGTGAAAAATCTTATCTCAATGTCAAGACTGTTTGATGAATCTAAGAGCTCCTTTTAGGAAACTTAGTCATGAGATGAGAAGGCTTTTCTTGTGTGAAAGGGTGCCATTAATCATCTAATCACAAAACTTCTCATTTGCAGGGTGGTAAAGGCTTGCGTCAAACCCTACGTCAGCACTCAAGAAAGTTTTTTGGAGTTCTGAATGGCATTGATGATGAGGCATGGAATCCAGTTGCTGACTCTCTCCTTGATCACCAGTACAGTGCAGATGAATTGAGGGGGAAGGAAGCGAACAAAACAATGTGGAGAGAACACTTGGGACTGGCAACTCAAGGGGATGATGCCAGAAGACCACTTGTAAGCTGCTATCCATAGTGTTGAAGGTTGTCTTGAAAGCTTGCATCCTGGTGATCAAAGCCATAAGGGTGAGTCATGAAGTATCTGTTTCTCCTTCACAAATTCGAGTGATTTTTCTGGATGATCCAATATAGGTCATGAAGTCCATGTTTGTCCCCCCACTCGTTATCTATCATTGATTGAAATGAGAGTTTTCACATATGGACTTGTGCACACAAACCTCTGATTACAAGGAAAAATGTCCTTTCATGTTTCATTGTTTCTTTGGAGGAGATTTACTGGAGTTGGGGTCTAAGAGGGGAACTGGAAAGGTGAGGTGGCCAGGTGGGGTGTATAACAAGGCTAGTGCCACAAAAAGGTGTGTACTTGATACACCATTCCATTTACCGCACATTAGAGCATGGTGGCCAATTTATCCTTCTAGGCTCTAGTCCAATTCCTCATATTCAGGTGTGGCTCATGCTGCATTGAGCCCATATATACATTCTTTCAAATTTTTTGACAAGGGATGGATTTAAATTTTCTATTCAAACTATGGTTGTAACTATCTTTAGACTGGTGGTCTATAGCATGAGTTTGAAGGAATTGCACGCCAATTTGATAATCACCCTCAAATTCGACTGGTGTTGAAGTATGATGAGGCCCTCTCCCACTCTATCTATGCTGCATCGGACATCTTTGTGATCCCCTCTATATTTGAGCCTTGTGGTCTCACACAGGTCAGGTGCTCCAATTTTACTTTGACTTTTCAAGATGTTGAGCTAGCAAGGTGATCAATCTGTTTAAAAAGCAGCCTCTTTCAGCTTTCATTGTCCTTGGCCTCACTCCGCAAGGTGTAGGTCTTTTGTAGCTGATTTTAACAGTGAAGAATTAGACTAGTTCAAGAAACAATGTTCATACAAGTACATGATGAAGTTTGCATCCCTTTGAATATCTTGTTTTGTGTCATAAAAACATCATTTCTTAGTTTAGTTGGGTGACACCGTAATGGCCAACAGTTATTCTGTTGAATCATTTTTATAGCAGTTATTTGTAATATTTATTGGAGGGTTTTTGGGCCTAACATTCACTGCCCTAAGGCATTTTGGTGTAATGTGCAGTCATAAATTATTGCCTTGGTTTTCATGCTGGGTAAGACCCTAAGAGTGGGGCATCCCCAAATTTTGGGCGTGAGCTTGTGTCAGCTCACAGTAGGTCCTTGTTTCAGGAATGCCCCACTACTGGGGCCTTACCCTACACTCAGTGAGGAATTCTGTACTGATATAGTGAGTGTGTGCTTGCAGATGATAGCAATGCAGTATGGCTCCATACCAGTAGTCTGTGAAACTGGAGGACTTGCAGACAGGTGAGTGCACTTCTTCACCACACTTTTCTTCTCTCTATAAGAAATCATTTGCACCTTCAGATCTCAACAACCAGATTAATTGCCCCTGATATTATAATTGGTGCAACAATTTCTCTCAATTCAGGTTGCTTTCACATCGCAAGGTAGGTGGCATCCTGAGCAAAGAGAAGACAAAATTTTCACAAAGTTTTGTGTTTCCTGACATGACAGTGTGTTTGATGTGGATAATGAGAGCATTCCCATTGAGAAACACAATGGCTTCTCATTTCAGTCGCCTGATGAAGAGGTGAGTCAGAATGTTTAATGGCACCATGTTGTGTGTTTAAGATGTCAAAATGTCAAGGAAAGAGAGTGGGAACTGTGCATAACAGTTATGTGTGCATGTCAGGATTTCTAAGGGTTTATGTTTGCAAGCCCCAAGCAAATTTCCAGAACATTTTGACATGCAATGATGTCCATGATGGTGGACTGTTTCCATATGACCATCATACCTGGATTTCCTGACAGGTTAATGATTGCAAGGTTTCCAAAAATTTCCAAGGGATTCCACACTTTTGACATAAGTGGTTAGTCTGTGCTCTCAATGTTTCCTGTGCAGGGATTGAATTGGGCTTTGTACCGAGCAATCTCCTACTACAAGAAAAAACCAGATTGGTGGAGGAAACTGGTGAAAAAGGTGATGAAGATTGATTTCAGCTGGGACATTTCAGCTGATCAGTATGTGGATCTTTACAACCAAATTGTAACAAATGTGCACATAACCAAGGCATGAGTTCTGACACAATGCTGCACTCCCTGTCTCCAGATGGCAAACTATCTTGGTTGAGGGTCATATTCCAACTCTATGAATTTGATTTCTAGTTTGTCAACACTGTTTGCATCAGATTTTTCACTCTCCAAAGGAAATATTTCCCCTAGAGAGTCCCTCACTGGATATGACATCAGGTCTAGTCCAGATTCCAATGGGCCACTCAGATGTACAGTCCTTCCTGACACAAGGAATGAGACCCAGAATCCTAATCAATTTGAGGATTCTAATGAAGTTTGTGACAGCAATATTCTGGCTGCTCTTTGCTGTACATGAGCACTAGTGTATGGTGAATAGCCATAGGTCCTAGAGCTGAAGAAAGAACCTAAACATGGTTCAATTGCAACTCGAATGATAGCTAATCTCCAGTCTTTGGAAGGCATAATACATCTAGACAATTTGGAATTGCAACAACTCTTTTAGTTTGTTCAGAAAATACTTCTTCAAACACAGATTATTCGTATCTGCTGACTTGAATAACTGAAAAACCTTTCTTGAGACTCAACTGGTTTTGGAGTGAGATAATTCATTTACTTTTGAAGGCTTTTCTGTAATTGAGATTGCCTGTGGTTTCAGTTTGATGTCACTCATGGTGAAAAGTAGGATACAGCATAAATGCCAAGAGTATCTTATTCACAGACCTTTCACTATATCACTTGTGAGTCAACTGCAGAGACACTGTTTATGCCCTGTTAGACCTGTCTCCACCTAACAGAATACAACCTTGCCCTGTTGAGCTCCCTATGTCCCTAGGTGGAATAGGGTTTGTTTTGGTTTCTGTCTGTTCTGACAGAAGTGATGCACATTAGTCCTAATCCCCCAGTTCTGTTTCCTTGACTTCCACTTAATGTGAGCACAAGTGATGACAACATCAAAGTATTATCTCTACATAGATAATGACCAACTCCATCATTAACACATTCATATCACCAAGATTTCTACGAGTGCTAATTAAGGTCTTCACACAACTGATGGGACATCTTCTTCTGTGTTTTTGTTTGTCACTCAGTATATTCATGTCGTTGTAAAGTTGTTGCATTTTCAGGGAATGTAAGCAGATACCAGCTGGAGCATAATATTGCTTGTGCATTGCAATGCTTTTATGCAAGGGATGCTAGAGTACTGGCATTCAAGGAGATGTGATATCAGTCTGGTATATACATATGTCAAAATCTATTTTCTTTTCAATAGCACTCTAGGGATCAAGATATGAGTAGATCAATCACCCAGAACAACAGATATCAAGTATAAACTTCTCCAGCACTTGTAGGAATTGACTATGATCAATGGAACATTTTTTGAGACCTATAGAAAATGCTTCAGTGCTCAAAATCAACAATATATACCAAGTCAAAATTTTACAAACAAGCTATGTTACACATAGTTTGAAACTTCCTCCATCTTGCAACATGCCATTCATGTTGCCTTTACTTTAACAATAGATGCATTCTACAACCTCCAAATGGATGGCTTATAACAGGTGCACAAAAGGAAGAAGAGAAGTATTCTATCATTGTGATTACATGAAAAAGTTAATACATGTCTAGTAGGGTCTAGGTTTTTGACTGCTGCCTTAGATTCATACTGGGGACAACATCACTGTGCTCAGGTTATACAAGCATGGTAGGTCCTTTCATAGCAATGCAAAGATCTGGCTCATACTGGCCCCAAAAATGTATACTGAATGATGGAACATTCAATATCTCTTATTATACTCCATTCACATAGTGTTAGGAGGCTACTATGAAAATAGGTTAACACTTTAGTTCACATTATAAAACTAACAGGTATGATAACTTTACCATTAACCTCAATGATACGTTGCTATGGAAAGATGGTACATCACACAGTCAGTCATGCAACATTTTAACAATATTGATTCACATCTACACGTAGAGGTAGCAAGAAAAATTATCATGTCATCACTTCATAGCTTTTTGCACAACTTTGCATCATTTTTTGCATTCACAATGTCAAGGTTTTTGCATTGTGTCAAAGCTTTTTCTAATGTTCATCTTCTTTTGTAGTGTCACTTCGCTTTCTATTGCCTCACCATCACTCTTCCATCTTTTCATGTCTGCATTTGGTCTACTTCAATTAGCTTCACTTGCACTTTGTATCTATGTGATGTGCACCCCATTTCTACTATATTGCATCACCATTGCAATCAACTGTACTTTTTCATCACAATTGTCATGTTTCTACTACTTGAATGTGGCTTCATTATTTGCAACATTTCACAGTGAGCTTTGACATTTTATTTTTCTTACAATTATATTATAATTGGATCAAGACCTATTGTATTTCAATGTGCACATTGAATTGATGGATGCAACCAAGATTCATAAAGCTCTTGTAATTGGGTGTATAGTGTTTTTGATAAAAATCCTTCAAGAGCTTGTTATTGCCAATCTAGCTTTTTTGGTTTTGAACTTTGACACAACCCTAGAAGCAATTTCATGCAATTTTGTTCTCTTTGCAAGGCTTCATGATTTTCATATGTCAAGTGCTCTCAATTTTTTATTTGTTGAGTAATTAGTAATTAGGATACTAGGTGAAACCAAGGTCCACAACTTGGTTCATTATGTTTTTGCTCACTAAATATGATGATGAATGTTAGGTCAAAAACTATAGGATGACAAAAGTAACGTTGTTTCACATAGCCAAAAGGTTCAAAGCTCAAATCGTTCACAAAACATGAAGTACAAGTCAATTTCTATGGAAATGTGGGTGGCATGTGTCATCTACAAGTTGGCACAAAATGTATCTCTCCTAATTTGCTCTAAATTATTTGCTTTGGGAAAATCAATATTGTTATGTGTTCTTCATGAAGCCATCTATGCAATCAACAAAATGTTCAAAAGTTTGATTTCTTGGCCAAATGAACACAAAATGCATGTGGTGATGGTGGACTTTGAGAACTAATGTGGCGTACCTTCTATACAAGGTGCCATCAACGAAGCACACATTTCCATCACAAAACTTCAATTAATGTCCTTTGTTGAAGAGTATTACTACCACATGACCTTGGCGATCACAACATCATTGTGCAAGTTGTTGATTCAAAGAAACAATTTACTAAACTATTTGTTGGCCTTCTTGGTAGTGTCACCAATTCCAAAATATTAAGGAGATCTACACTCTACAAACATGCTCAATATCAAGGTTTATTCAATCCCCAAAAAAATATGGATGTTATTCCTCCATATTTACTTGGGGACAAAGGCTATTTTTTGATCTTTTAGATCATGAAACCTTACAAGGAAAAAGGGCAACATAAAAGTTGTTGTACAACAAGAAGCACAAGCATGGGATATTAGTTGTGGAAAACTTTGTTGGCATCTTGAAAACAATGTTTCAAGAGCTAATCAAGAAATTTGCACATGAGACATTTTTACCAAATGCCTTCATATGTTGCTACATATTTCATAGTCTACTATGCAACCAAGGTGATTCTTAGATTGAGATGTAGATGCACATTCGAAAAGGGGAAGGTGAAAAATTGAATCTTCAATAAACAATTGATATACACAAAGGCCAAAATGCAAATGAACCAATAGATCCTCATGTTATTGACAATTGTGAAAAGTTTAAAAAATGTTTACACAAGGAGCTAACCCACTACCATGACCAACATATAACACTTGTTCATGAATCACAAGGATATGTCAACTCTAAACCCATTTCATGCATCAAAACTTTTCATGGAATACTTCACACCCTTATCACAAAATTGAAGTTGTTTTATCACTTTCAAGTTTTGTACATCATCCAAAATAATGAAGAGATTTTGTTTCACCAATTTTTTTTGCATTTTTCTAAAGTTACATTGTTGCACATAACTTGTGTATGAAAGGCCTTGTTGAAATTTTGTGTCTTTTCCTCCTTTAAGACAATATTTGAATACATGTCATAAAATCTCATTACACAACATTTTGTTGTTGGTTGCAATAAGATCACATGTTAAAAATACAACCCCATCTTGGAATGTTGAATTCATTTCCTTGACATTATTTGCTTAGGTTGACATGGATTTTGACTTTTGCATCTATTTGTATTTATATGCTATAGATTTTGCAATGCAAGTTTTCCTTGATCTAGCCTCTCCACATATAATCACAACTTTACTTCCAAGCTTTCAATTTTCAAGCGTTTCTCTCACTTTAACTTCCATGTGTTCCTACACCACAACTTGTGGATCATGATCAAAACCCAAAGGATTAGGTGGATTATCCATTTTTTTCCCAAGTATGATTTTGTGAACTTCTTCATCTTGGATCATTTTGGGATCTCTTTAAAAGTGTCAACTTTATTTGGATGGGGTTTAGCAATTGTTCAAGGAATGTTTCGACCTTGATCATCCATGCAAACCAACAATTGTTTCACAATTCAACATCTTATGGTTTTGTTCATCCAACAATCAATAAGTGTTTTCCAAGGGTCTCCTTAAACACTCATTGTTAGACAATGAATAAACCCTTAATGCAACATCCCATGCATCCTTCTTGTCCTCTAGCTTGGCATGCAAATGCTCAAACTTTTGAAATGTTTTTAAAGCACAATACCACCTTTTGTGATATTGTTGTTATATAGTTGCAATTTTTGTTGTGACATCCAAAACACAACTTGCAATAACTAACTCTACCATAGCTTCTTTTCCTTTTTTCTTTATTGCAATAACATAATTAGTTATTTGCCACATAGTTTGGAAATACATCAAACAAGTTCATCTAACAAATGTCAAATGTTAATTATGGAATATGGGAACACCTAGTTCTAGCTTTTAAAGTCATGTTTGGACTTAATGATGTACACTCAATATAGTTAAACATGGACCATAGATTTATGCAACATTATAAAATCAATTGATTTTTCATTTTTCAAATTCTCCATCATTGTCCATGATGCAAACTCAAGTTACAATAGTTCTAACACAAGGTACAAGTTGCCATAAAAACAATCCATTTGTATAAGCATTAAACAAGCTCAAAAATATTTTCTTACTTTAGTTGTGGGACATAAATATCCATTGACATGAAAACAATACACAAAGAAAAAACTTTTCAAATTGACTTTGTAACCTTCATGAAAATAGAAAGGTAGAAACTTATTTACATTGTCAATATTAATTCAATTGTTTGAAACATTATTTCAAATACCTCATTCACTTCAAAAAGGTTGCAACCTTTTATAACATCTTAGGCAAATCCAACTTCAAAAGAAGCTACAACTCTTTCAAACTGAATGAGATAATTGAGATAAAACATGTCCACTAAACATGTTATTATCTTAGTTTTCCTACTAAAAGTATCAATAGTACCATCTGTATTCATTCTTTGAAATACGCATAATATTATATTTTCTATAAGGTTGTCAGACACCACATTAGGCACCCTCAAAAGTCTAAAAATGTCACAAAAAGGTTTTATACCCCCTTTTGAAATTTGAAATGTTAATGTTAATATAAAATATATATTATTTTTCTTAATTCTTATAGATCATTTGTAGAATGTAGTTCCAACCTAAACTAAATTTTTTTATGGCAACACTATACCTTTAAACTCTATTAACACAAGAAGAAATGTTGTCCTTTTTCACTTTCACACATTGCAACTATTGTTTGATTTGACTACATTTCAACTACATTTGACCATCTTAAGTTTGTAAGTGGTTTGTTGTGGTAATTAATGATCAATATTGTTCATAATTGCTACATTAACTATGTTGCTCACTTATGAGTATAATTTGGACCCTATCTTATTCTTTTATAGTTTCAAATTGTTGACGGAAATTGAAGTAACCTTTAACTATAATGCATTACAATGGGTTAGTAATTTTTTTCACATCTCTTCAATTATTAACATGTGTGTACATTAATTAAACCATTCATTTTTAATATGTTAAAATCACTATTCACAAGTTGCATCTTACAATTATTAAAATATATTGAAACACATGCAATTCAATGTTTTGCAATTATACTTGAATGGTTTAGTGAGTTTTTTTCATATTTCTTGAATTATTAACATTTTTGCATGAGTTGAATCATTCACTTTGAGATTATTGAAACCATTATTCAAATGTTACATATTGCACTTATTAGTATATATTGAAACACACATAACAATTTAATGTTTCACATTTATACTTGAACATGTTGGTGAATTTTTTCACATCTTTTGAATTATCAACATTTGCACATGAGTTGAATCATTTATTTTGAACTAGTGGTACCCGTGACCTACGGACAACCGTGGCTATGCCACTCCAGCCACCCCGAACGCGCAGTGGTCCCGACCGACGTTGTGCGAATATCAGAATCAGCGGTGTGTACCCTCATGTTATCAGTCCGGGTATTTACTCCCTTATTCGACATGAGAAAACCCAAAACCCCGGTTCTGACATTTTGAACTTTGGTTCCCGAAAGTTTTGGAAATTTCCGAAAACACGCTCCTTTATATAACCGCCGGTTCTTTCGGTAGTGGGGGGGGGGGGGGGGGGGGG
>Ga0116227_10001966_pt1 | contig 46909 bp, 40 predicted proteins | sample S1TSphgellanicum_FD_89693 | JGI IMG/M metagenome (GOLD analysis project Ga0116227, IMG submission 89693) | Host-associated microbial communities from peat moss isolated from Minnesota, USA - S1T2_Fb - Sphagnum magellanicum MG | ecosystem: Host-associated > Plants > Peat moss > Unclassified... | reverse complement strand
GGAAGCCATTATGATTGCGTATGCTCAGGCACTTTCAGTAGACAGAAAAGAATTAGAAAAAGCACAGCAAGAGAATGATGTGGTAAAAGCGCAGGAGATCCTGCAGGATGCTTTCCGCACAGATGTCCGTGCACTGGTTGCCGAGGCTCGTTTGCGATCAGGAGCAGCATTAAATCCGGTAGAATTGTATCGTTCTCTTGCTGTTAGAAAAAATCTAATAGGAGAAAGAGGATTAAAAACGGTGGCTACAGGCTTATAGATTATGACTAAAGTTAATGCTGTATTTGATATTGGCAAAACCAATAAGAAATTTTTTCTTTTTGATGAAGAATATAAAGAGGTGTATCGCGACTATGTGAATTTACCACTTATGGTAGATGAAGACGGCTATGAATCGGAAAATCTCGAGAGCCTTCGCAAGTGGATAAAAGAAACCTTTGATGCTGTTTTAGAAGATGAGCGTTATGATGTTAGGACCTTAAATTTTTCGTCTTATGGAGCAAGTTTTGTGCATTTGGATTATAAAGGAAAGCCATTGACACCATTGTATAATTATACAAAAGAATTGCCTGAGGAAGTTTTGAAGGATTTTTATAAAGCGCACGGAGATCCACTTACAATTGGTGCAGAGACGGCCTCACCTCCTTCAGGAATGTTAAACTCGGGAATGCAATTATATTGGCTCAAAAAAACCAAGCCGCAACTATTCTCTCAAATTAAATATAGTCTGCATCTCCCGCAGTATCTATCTTATTTATTCACAGGAATACCTGTGAGTGAATATACCAGTATTGGGTGTCATACCAATTTGTGGAATTATGATAAGGAAGAATATCATAAATGGGTGCATGATGAAGGCCTTGATAAAATTCTACCGCCAATTGTCCCTACCTCAGCGAGTATTAATACTACATATAAGGATAAAAAAATTAAAATAGGAGTTGGGATTCATGATAGTTCTTCAGCTTTGCTGCCTTATATTTTAAGCAAGAAAAAGCCTTTTCTTTTACTCTCAACGGGTACCTGGAGTATTGCTTTGAATCCTTTTAATAGTGAGAGTTTAAGTAAAGAAGATATTGCAGCCAACTCTTTGAACTATCTTCGAATTGATGGAAAACGTGTAAAAGCATCCCGTTTTTTTATGGGAAATGAATACCGCCTGCAGGTGGAAAAACTTTGTGAATATTACCAAAAAGAATACGGTTACCATAGAGAGGTAAAATTCAATCAGGATATTTATTTAGGATTAATTGAAAAGCCTGCTGTTTACTTTAAATTTGAGGGTATTTCACTGCAGCGACTGCCTCATAAAACAGAATTAGAACCTTTTGAAACATTTCAAGAAGCCTATCATCAATTAATGATTGAACTGATGGAATTACAGATAGATACTATCAATAAGGCTATTGGAAATAGTAAAATCAAAAAAATATTTATTGATGGAGGATTTACCGATAATGATGTTTTTATGAAATTAATGTCTCACCATTTTAGTTCATTCAAAGTTTTATCTACACATTCGCCGCTTGGTTCAGCTTTGGGAGCCGCTATGGTAATTTCTGACAAGCAGATTACCTCTGAGTTTCTTAAAGAAAACTATAGGATGAAAAAATTGGTTCCTTTATTATTTTGATTATGAAAATCGGACTATTCATACCGTGTTATGTCGACCAGTTTTATCCAAAAGCGGGTATTGCCACCTATGAACTTTTGCAGAAACTAGGCTGCGATGTTCATTTTCCAATGGGACAAACCTGCTGCGGTCAGCCTATGGCCAATAGCGGATACCAACATTTAACCAAAGGCTGTGATGCTAATTTCATCGCCAATTTTGCAGAATTCGATTATATTGTCTGCCCTTCGGGAAGTTGTGTTCTGCATGTAAAAGAACATCTGCATGACCAGAAACAAGAAGAAATGGCAGCAGAAATGCGAAAGAAAGTATTTGAACTCACAGAGTTTATTACCGATATTCTAAAAGTAGATTCCATCGACGGAAATTTCGCTTACAGAGTAGGAATGCACGTAAGCTGTCACGGGCAGCGCGGATTAAAACTCTCGCAGATGACCGAACTCAACGCGCCATTTTTTTCTAAACCCGAACAATTACTGCACAATATAAAAGGATTGGACCTGGTTTCTCTATCCAGAAAAGATGAATGCTGTGGTTTTGGAGGAACATTCTGTGTGACCGAAGAAGCCGTTTCTGTAAAAATGGGACAAGACCGAATAAAAGACCATGAAAACCATCACGTAGATTATATTACAGGCGGGGATATGTCGTGTTTGATGCATTTAGAAGGAATTCTGAAAAGACAAAAAAGCCCGATCAAAATCATTCATATTGCTGAAATATTAAACTCACTCGGAAATTAAAACACCATGTCTTCAGAAAAAATAATACAGCATAGTGAAGCCGCTGCAAAATTCAACAAAGACGTTGAACGCGTAAACTGGCACGATGAAACACTTTGGTTTGTTCGTGAAAAACGCGATAAATCGGCACATCAAATTCCGGATTGGGAATTGCTTCGCCAAACCGCTTCACAAATCAAAAATAATGTGTTGTCAAACATTCATGATTATTTGATCGAATTTGAAGCCAATGCACAGAAAAACGGTATAAAAGTGCATTGGGCAGCCGATGCAATAGAGCATAACCAAATCGTGCATTGGATCATGGCCAAACATGAGGTAAAGCAAATGGTCAAATCAAAATCAATGCTTACAGAAGAATGCCATTTGAATGATTATCTGGCCGAAAAAGGCATTGAAGTTATCGATTCCGATTTAGGAGAATACATTGTACAGCTTCGTAAAGAGCCGCCAAGCCATATTGTTTTGCCCGCCATTCACCTTAAAAAAGAAGATGTAAGTGAAACGTTCCATGAACATTTAGGCACAGAAAAAGGAAACATCGATCCTCAATACCTGACCGAATCGGCTCGTTTGAGTTTAAGAAATACCTTCCTGACCCGTAAAGTAGCGTTGACCGGAGTTAATTTTGCCGTAGCCGAAACCGGCGAAATTGTGGTATGCACCAACGAAGGAAATGCCGATATGGGAGCACATTTAGCCGATGTGCATATTGCCTGTATGGGATTCGAAAAACTCATTCCGCAGCGCAAACATTTAGGTGTATTCCTGAGATTATTGGCCAGAAGTGCCACAGGACAACCCATCACGACGTTTTCAAGTCATTTTAAGAAACCAAGAGAGGGAAAAGAAATTCATATTGTAATTGTCAATAACGGCCGAAGCACACAACTGGGAAGAGAAGATTTTAGAAATTCTCTAAAATGCATTCGCTGTGGCGCGTGTATGAATACATGTCCGGTATACAGACGCAGCGGCGGACACAGTTATCACAATGCCGTTGCCGGACCAATTGGTTCTATTTTAGCGCCTAATTTAGACATGAGCAAAAATGCCGACTTACCATTTGCAAGTACACTTTGCGGTTCTTGTACTAGTGTTTGTCCGGTAAAAATCGATATACACGACCAATTGTACAAATGGCGTCAGGTCTTGGTAAAAGAAGGTCATACACCAACAGCCAAAACTATTGCAATGAATACCATGGCAAAAGTGCTGTCAAATCCAACGATTTTTAATATCGCGGGAATATCAGGTCGTTTTGTGATGAAAAACATTCCCGGACTGGTCAATAATAAAATGAACAAATGGTACGATCAGCGTGAAATGCCCGATGTTCCGGAGGAATCCTTTAGAGAATGGTACAAGAAAAATTCAAGAGAAGCAAAAGCAAAAGACAATGAGTAGTAAAGCGGATATTTTAAAAAAAATTAAGCAAAATAAGCCTGCTTTAATTACAGATTTGCCTGATCTGAATCTTTTGAGTTCAAGGAATCCTGATGTGCTGGCAACCTATAAAACGGTACTGAAAAATATTGGAGGTGATCCCGTAGAAGTTGTCAATTATGCTGAAATTATTGATTATATAAAAGCAAATTACGCCATCACAAAACGTATCATAACCACAATTGCTGAACTTTCAGACATTGCATCTTTAGACTGGACCGGTGATGATCCGCATTCGCTTGCCGATGTAGAATTAAACGTGATAAAAGCCCATTTTGGAGTAGCTGAAAATAGTGCACTTTGGGTTACAGATGATTTGTTAGGACAGCGAGTTTCGCCTTTTATTGCACAATATCTGGCCATTATCGTTAATAAAAAAGATATCATAGCCACCATGCATCAGGCCTATGAAAGAATTGGAAATCAGCAGTACGGTTTCGGGACTTTTATCGCCGGACCATCAAAAACGGCTGATATCGAGCAGTCATTAGTATTAGGTGCCCACGGAGCAAGAGGATTAATCGTTTTTTTATTGGATTAAACCATATGCGGTAAAACTAATGAAATGTTTACCGTACTTGAAGGTTGAAAAAAAACAAACCCATTGTCTTTCTCAGGAGTGTGAGGCTTAAATCCAAGACTTCATCTCCTGTTGGCGTTTTTTAAAACTATACGCTAAACTTCTTACTTGGGTATTTTAAAAAAAAATAGCATGAAATTTAGTTTTTACACAGTAATGTTATGTGTTTTTTTTCTTAGCAGTTACTATTGTATGAATTTCCATTTCAGTTTCGGATTTTTTATATTCTACCCTAAATGTTCGATATTCTTCAAATTTATTTTCAATAAATTGTGTTTTTAAGTCACTTAAATTATGAAAATAGAAGTAGGTTCTCCTGCCGCTGCTACCAGCTTGAAAGTCAGATTTACCCGGGTCGCCTTCCACGAAACTCAGATAAATTAATCCATTATCATTCAGTAGATTGTAACAGTCACTTATAAGTTTTCGACTGTCTTTCTGCGACAAATACGGCAAACAAAAGCCACAAACTATTGCGTCATATTTTGCTTTGATTTTGTCAATTTTTCTGCTGTCCATTATCGCAAAACTTGCTGTTGGATTGTTTTTACTTGCAAGTTCTATCATGTTTGGTGCTATGTCAATCCCGAAAATATCAAAGTCTGGCCGTTTTGATAATAGATACTTTGTAATGTTCCCGGGACCACAACCGATTTCCAGAATTTTTGGATTTGCTTTATTAAGTGAACTGCACAAAAAGTCATAAGTATCATTATATAAGTCTAAGTCCATAAACTTGTCCTGATACAGTGAAGCTATTTTGTTCCAGGTTTCAAATGTTTCTTCATATCTGTCCATATCTTGCAGTGTTCTAAAATGACCTATAATTCTTTTAGCAGCTAAAGCAGTTTTCAACTTGTGAAATGGACTGCTTTAGACTAAACGAAAATAAGATTAAAATTGATATCTGCAGACTCCTTAGTTTCATTTTTTTTCCTGTCAACTATTTTCCACTCACTCAGGTTTCTTATAAAACCTTTGCTTTTTTGATGAGTCTTTGCTCTAAATTAGGAGTCAATACAATGTAAAGACTACTTCTAGGTGCGGCTAAATAAAATAGATGACTTTGGAGTTTTTGAATTCTCTGGGCTGTCTGGCACAGCAATCGAACACTGATATCTATTTTGGGGCTTTCTGAAACGATAAAGGAACTTTTTAGTTGGTCATAAAAGTGCAAGTTCACTTTATTTAAATTGATCAAAGCCAGTGATAATTATGTTTTTAAACTTCAGGATCAAGAGCGCTTCCGGGGTTTAAGACATAATCAAACTTACTATCATTCACTAAAGCATTTTCCAATTCTGCTCTATGATCTTCGCCCCATTTTTCAATTTCTATAATTAAGGGAAGCAGACTCTCTGCTAAAGGCAGTAACTCGTATTCAACTTTAGGAATCTTAGATTCAAAAGACTGCTTGCTTATAAAACCGTGCAGTAGGAGTTCTTTTAGCTGTATGTCCATAACTCTTCTGTCTGCATTGGGAATTTTCTTTTGAAGTTCACTGGGTCTTTTATATCCTTCGGATATGTAATACAGCAGCATCAGTTTCCATTTGCCATTAAGGAGTTCTTTGAAAAAGTGAAGACCGCAGTTAAGCTGGGGAGGGATTTTCTTCTGATACATTTATACAGTATTTAAAAGGCAAAAATACAAAATTTAATGCGCATAAATTTGTGCGGTATTGACTGGTTTTTATTTGCCTTGTAGCTTTGCAGACATAAAAATATAACATTATGCTAAAATTCACATTTTTGATCAATAAGGTGCCGCAGATGAGTATCGAGGAGTTTGTTGATTATCATAAAAACCATCATGCCCCGCTGTTTACTTCAATCCCTGAAACAGCAAAGTACGTAAGGAAATATGTGGTTTCACATCCCGTTCAGGCCGAAGGGTTCCCCAAACCGATATACGATGGTATAACTGATATCTATTTTGATTCGATGCAGGATTTCAACAGCTTTTTCTCCAGTCCAAACTATCTTGAAAAAGTACATCCAGATGAAAGTAATTTCATTACATTGGATACTGTTGTGGCCCTGGTAAGCCATGAGACGGGAGTAACAGGCTAATTTAAAACCTAATTGCGCGGGTTTTTGTTATCCGTGCCGGCCAACAGTAAAACACAAAAAAACTCCTTAATTTTTAAGGAGTTTCTTTTTGGAGTGTCATGAAGAGCAATACTTAATACCATTTTAGAGACTTTGGTTTCTGAAATATAACTGCCGGAACCTATAATTCTCATATTGATACTTCCAAAAATTTAGTCTGCGAATTTATTAAACAGACCTATTTTTCAAAAATGTTTTTTCTTTTTTTTTAATTTGGAATCCAGCAGCGGGCAGGCGCTTGAATACCTGATCCAGAATACCATCACTCAAGGCAGTAAGTAACTATTAATGTGCCAGGCCTCTTATGGAACCCCAATAGAGGGCTTGTCATTGTCAAAAGGCTGTCATTACTATTTCCAGCCGTTGCTGTATCAGTTGTAAAGTCAATGATCTTTTCCACAGAAAAAAATCCCTAGTCCCTTTGTTTATTGGCAAAATTGCCGCCCATTTATTATTTGCCACTGCGCTTTATATCTAAATTTGTTACTGATTTTAAGATTATTGATTTGCAGCAAATTTTATTATATAATATATAGTATTTTTGACAATTCTAACCCCCTTCAAGATGATAAGTTCTGAAAATCCTGCCCTAACCACTAATGACTCAGAAGAAAAGGAGCCGGTAAAGATTATATTGGCCGAAGATGATAAAGACGACCAGGAATTATTTATCGATGCCCTGGATGCGGCTGATCTTCCCTCTGAGGTAACTACCGTTGAAAACGGGCAGCAGCTCTTGGATGCCTTAAAAGATAAGTCCCAGAGCGATCCGGATATTATTTTTATCGATATCAATATGCCCTTTAAAGGGGGCAAACAGGCACTCGCTGAAATAAAGGGCGATAAAGAGCTTCGGGACATTCCCACCGTTATGCTCTCCACCTGGGACCATCCTTCGGATATTGAAGATACCTTTGACAAGGGGGCGGACCTCTATGTGCAGAAACCCAGTTCTTTTGCCGGCTTTGTGCTGGTGCTCAAAAAAGTCTTCTTTCTCCACTGGGCAAAAGCTTTACTAAGACCGGTTATAAGTTTATTTTTTGTTTCGGAAAAGAATATATCTCACAAGGATTAAATAGTCCGTTTTTCTCTCTGCCTATTTTAATTCGGACTTTATACTTGCAATAGCTATAATTGATGGGTAGGTTTAATGGGTATGTAATACTATAGATACAGGATGGAGTAATTGGAAAGAAGTATTTACAGAATTCAATACGCTGTTTTATTTTCCCTGTCATCCGTTTATTTTTTCCTTATGGTGCTGCCTGAGCCATTTTTCCATTTTCTCCAGCAGATTTACTTGCGTGGGATCACCAGATGGGTCACAGAGTCCGGTAATGGTCCTTTGATAGTTAAATCTTTTATCCTCAAAGGAGCAGGTGAATTTTGGGAACTCGTTGTGTGATACCAGCCATCTGCCTGGGCCTTCGTTTTTAATGTCAAACTTCTTCATTTTTTTAATCTCCTTAACAGCTGCAGGCAGTCAGATACAATTGTTATTTTAGGCTGTTTTTAGGGCGGAATTTGTAAAGGGCAAAATTAAGGTATTACTGCAGTTATTGTGTTATATAATTTACAGATGGGGATGTTTTTTTTGATGCCGTTATTTATCGCTGAGATACATCAGGCGAATTTTGAGCCGGGGGTGGTAAATCGTTGTTTTTTATGGCTGACTGCAGAAAAGCGGGCAGAGCTCTGCAGGACCTGGATTAATCGGGTATTGGGAATTGCTGGCGGAATTTAATCTGGAGAGGTGAGCATCGTTAATTGTATATAATTTTTTTTCGGAGCTGTTCCCGCTATCCGTTCCAATCTTTTGTGCCCAGCACCGGCACAAAAGGATTTCTACTTCTATCGGGGCTAGGGTTGAATCCATTTTTCATGTTTGGCTTTTAGTTTTTCAATAATAATTTCATAAGCTCTTGACAAAACTTTTTTGGTCAGTTTTTCGTTTTAATAGTTGTCTAATTGATGTTAAATGTCCAAACAATACAATTGGAACTATAAAAGTTGGCAGCCAGCTGAATGGAAAATTCAAAATAGCTGTATTGGGTTGTTCAAAAGCAAATTTTTGTATTGGTGAAGGTGATGAAAGTAAAGCATTCACTACAATATTTATTAAAAGTCCAAGACAAATAAAGTTCCAAATCAGTACTGCATTTCGGTTGATTTTCGGTTCAGTAAAACCAAAGTAAGCAATAATTGGAGCTGTTATGCCTGCAATAATGTCAAAGTTCCGGCCTTCAAAGGTCATAAGTTCCGGAATTGCTTTGTTGAGAAAAAGCCAGAACAGAACTACTTCAACTGGTATTCTGATAATGTTTAGATATGTCAGGTTTTTCACAGGCAGACTGTCGATGAATTGTCTGCCTTTTGAAGATGCAAACAGTAGAATGATTGTCAAAATAGCGGGGAAAATCCCTATCAGCATTATTTTTGGCGCAAAGGAGTTCGTGTCAGTGTTATAAATGTTTTCTAAAGTCAAATCAGCTTGGATAATCAACCAAATTGTCAGCCCCATGAAAATCGGCAACGCTTTTTTTCGTGTCAATTCAGAATTTGAGTTTCTAATTGCCCAAATAAACAGCAGCAGAGCCACAGCTGTTGTAAGTACAAAAGCCAGAGATATGTATGCGGGTAAATTCTCTATCATTTTTTCTGTTTGTTACATGTTTGCAGTTTTGCTCTATAATGACGTCTAACATTCTGGCCTTTTGCTGTTTGCGACTTGCCAAGAAGAGTATTTTCGGCTAAACTAAAATACGATTAAAAACGGTAATTCCAATAATTTTGCAAATGACGAAAAACGTGTGTTGGCGGCTGGCTTATTATTCAATTAGTTTTTTAGAAAAATATATTCTTCTATGTCCTTTTGGGAAATTTTTTATTTCTCCAACTGATTCATATCCGTTTTTTAAGTAAAAATTTTCTGCTTGGAAGTCAAATGTATCAAGCATAGAAATTTTTACTCCTTTTTCTTTAGCAATTTTTTCGACGTGTTTTAAAAGTGTAGTTCCTATACCTTTTTGTCTGTGTTTTTCGTTTACCCACAAAACTTTTATATCCAAACCTTTCCAGTATCCGATTCCAGCCAATATCCCTCCAATTTCACTTCCATTTTTGTCTTTAACTACAAATTCCAAAGGTTCCCAAATCTTTGCAGTTGCGGGTACTTTACTTAAGTTATATTCATTTATTCCTTTAATTATCTTTTCGATGTTTTCCTTTTGACAAATTTCAAGAGTAAATTCGGTTGTTATTTTCATATTTAATATTAAATTTTCTCGATTTTTTTTCCGCTTGCCGCCAACTAATTGATATAAGCCATAAAATGGCACCAATACGACTTTTTTTAGTTGGCTTTGTGCTATTAGTAAGATTTTTAGCTAATATAAGAATAATATTGAACTTGTATTTTAATCCCAATGACCAAGGTTGCCGTCAGTATTGTATTTCTTTACATCGACATATGTACAGAACCAAATTTCGATGTTATAGTTAAAATTGAAATTTATAAAGAGTTAAAAATAAAATAAAGCCTTGTAAATGAGTGTGTAATGAATTTTTGATTAATAAAACAAAAAGTTTTATTAAAATAAATGTAAAAATGACGTATTTTTGCACAACTTAAAAAGCAAACAAGCAATTGAAAAGGGTAATTATTATAGTACTTTCCATTTTAATTTTGTCGCCATCCTTTGGCAGCCTGCTTGTTTATGCCTCATTTAAAATCAATCAGAAAGAGATCTCTAAAACCATTTGTGTACAGCGTAAATTGGTTTTCAATAGCTGTAATGGCCGATGTGAACTTCAAAAAAGCATCAAAAAATATTCTGATAACGAAAGAAAAATGCAGGACAGCCTAAAAGATAAATTAGAGCTTGTTTATGTTCAAAGCCCTTCTGAAGTCAGCTTTGCTATTGCTGCTGCTGTTGAATCAAAAGAAAATACTTCAATTTTATCCGATAAGAAACCTGTGAGGGCTTCTAATCTTACTTTTCACCCTCCGCTCTGGTTAGTGTAGATCAATATTTCAGTTTTTAATTTGTAAAAAATTGCTGTCATTGTAAATATTCAAGACTGCAAAAAAGTGTGATGTATTTTCATATTAGTATAGATGTGAATTTATAGAATAAAAAAGCTTTGTTTTTACTCACCTTTCTTTTTTACTACTGAAACTCTTGATCGTATTTACTTATTTGAAAATATACCTGAACTGTATTATTTCAATTTAAAAAAAACATCTATTCCAATTTCATGGCACTCTGGCTTGTTTTTGATTTTCAAAATCGGATCGCTTTGTGCTGCATTTTAAACCGTTTTTCTAACATTCATTCCAATGAAATCTTTTAAATTTTTAGTCATTGCACTGTTTTGTGTGATTACTTCCTGCACCATCGATAAAACAGATTACCAGGCCGAAACAGGTTCTGAAGTCCCGGATTATTACGAGTTTAAAGAAGCTGTTTCCTTTACCAGCGGTACTTATAAAATAAGCATTGAAGCTTTAAACGGAACATTTTTTAAAGGTTACAACGAACTTCATTTAAAAATTACAAATACGCAGACCAATCAGGATGTAAGTTCCTCAGAAGTAACTTTTTTACCCATTCTGAGCAGCACTGATGGAAATAAAACATCTTGTCCGCATGATTACAATCTTCAATATGATGCGGCTAATAAATATTTCGTCGGGTATGCTGTATTTACAAGTGAAAGCGCTGCAGCAAACAGCTGGAAATTATATGTGGGTTTTACTGCTGATAATCAGAAATATGACATTAGTAAAGATATTTTGGTTGAAAAGCAAAGCAACAAAAATCTCAATATGACAGCCTTTACCGGAAAGGATGACCAGCAATATGTTATTGCACTGGTGTCGCCTCAAAAACCAACAGTCTCTGAAAATAAATTAACTGCCGGTATTTACAAATACAATACACCAACGGCTCCTGCAGGAACTTTTCCGGATCCTTCTCAATATTCCTATTCAGAGGTGAGTGGTTATACTTTAAAATTAGACCCAAGAATGCCCGAGCCTTCAATGGGAAATCATTCTTCGCCGAATAATCAGGATTTGACACAGCAAAATGACGGTTTGTATCATGGAGTAGTCAATTATACGATGACAGGAAACTGGACCCTGAATTTAATTATGATGAATCAAAATGGGCTGATCATAAAAGGAACCGTTGTTCCAACAGATTTCACGCCCGGAGTTGAAGGGGTGAAAAGTGAACTTTATATTGATACATTATTCTAAAAACATGAAATATATAATAATACTGCTTTTTTTAGGAATGTCAGTTACCGCGCAAAACACACACGCACATCACGACAGCATAAAAAACTTAGAAGAAGTACAGGTAAAAAATGCCGCCAAAAAGAAAATCGAAACCGAAATGAAAATGGCAGTTTCTGTTGATGAATTTTTGTCGTCATCAGATAATATCAGCTTTATAAAACGCGGCGCTTATGCCTGGGAACCGCTGCTAAATAATATGAGCAGCGAGCGTTCTACCCTTACCATTGACGGTATGCACATTTTTGGGGCTTGTACCGATAAAATGGACCCGGTAACGTCTTATGTGGAGAGTAATAATCTTTCGACTATTGATATAAAATCAGGGCAGCAGGGAAGCCTTCACGGTGCAACTGTTGCGGGAAGTATTGATTTAAAAAGAAAAAGCACACCGTTTGGCCTGGAAAAAAAATGGAACGGAGCCTACCAAAGCGGATTTGAGTTTAATAACAAACAGTTTTTTAATCTGGGAAATGTGGCGTATTCAGGTGAAAAATTTGTAGCAGAAGGAAGTATTTCCTACCGAAAAGCAGACGATTATTATGACGGAAATAATAACGAAGTAAAACACTCGCAATATAAAAAATTCAACACTTCATTGGGTTTTGCCTATAAAACGACCGATTTATCTTCAGTAAGGGTTGATGCGATTTTTGATATGGCAAAAGATGTAGGTTATCCGGCCCTTCCAATGGATTTATCGCTTTCAAGGGCACTTATTACATCGGCTTCCTATAAGCAGTTATTTGAAGAAGGAGTAGTAAAAGTGGTTGATACAAAAGTTTATTTTAATGCCATTGAGCATTATATGGATGATACTACGCGTCCTGAAAATCTGGTTCACATGGACATGCCGGGCTGGAGCACCACCTATGGACTGGTTTCTAAGGCTAATTTGAAAAAGAACCGTTATTCATCTGAAATACAACTCAATGCTTATGATAATCTCTCTATTGCCGAGATGAGAATGTATCCGCAGGATAGAAGCAAAAGAACGATGTTTGCTTACAGCTGGCCTTGGGTAACGACTCGTTACGGGGGACTTTCGATGAATAATTCCTGGGATCTTTCAGAGAAAAGCCAGATTAATCTGGGCGGTTCATTGGGTGTTAATTACAATTACTCCAAATATGTAGAATTCAACTGGATTTTTCATCCCGGAGCGCCGCAGGAAAAAACAAGGTTTCTGCCGAGTCTGCATGCAGGTTATAATCTGGATATTGATCATTTTAATTTTTCTGTAGGAACAGGTTATGGGCACAGGGCACCTTCTGTTTCTGAAGGGTATGGATATTACATCTACAATAGTTTTGACCGTTACGATTATATTGGAAATCCCGATTTGAAAAATGAAATTTCGTACGAAGGAAATGCCAGCGCAGGTTTTAAAAATGAAAAATTAAGCATTCAGGGTAAAATCAATTACTTCTATATTGAGAATTATATCATTGGAAGGGTTTTAAGTATGGGAAGCCCGATGAATTACCAGTCAGTTGGGGTAAAAGGCTATACTTCATTGGATTATGCAACGCTTTTGAATATGTCAATGAATGTAAGTTATGATATTCTGCCGCATCTGCATTGGAAAGGAGTATTGACTTATGCCCGCGGAATGGATGATCAGGGAGGGAATCTGCCTTTTATACGTCCGCTTAGTTATCAGACTTCACTTCATTTTATGCATAAAAATTTTGGCATCCAGACTTCTGTAAATGGTGATTTTCAGCAGATCAATTACAGTCCGGAATACGGCGAAGACCTGACGTCGGCTTATACAATCTGGAATATTTCAGCGGATTATAATTTTAAAATCAATAAAGTCAGGACTGTTGTTCAGGTTGGCGCCGAGAATTTATTAAATGAATATTACAGCACTTATGCGGACTGGGGAAATATCCCGAGAATGGGACGTAATATTTTCACGTCTTTAAAATTCAACTTCTAATAAGATGAAAAAAGTTTTTAGTATCACAATGACAATGCTGTTGCTGCTGGTTTCTTTCCAGCAGGCACTCATTATTGTACACTTTAAACTAGATCAGAAAAATATAGAACAGGAGTTCTGTGTCAACAAAGCCAGACCGGAACTGCAATGCCACGGTAAATGTCATTTAAAGAAAGAACTGGAAAAATCAGATAACACGGATCCCGAACTGACCAGTATTGGTAAAAAAATAGACATGACTTTGATGTCGAATATTGAATTTAAAGTTCCTGTTTTAAAAGCCATAAATTCTAATAAAGAAATTTTTTATAAGGAATTTGGGCAACTAGAACCCTGTTTGGAAATTTTTGTTCCGCCGCCTGTTTAAAATGATCGTTACCCCGTCTTAACTAATAAGTAGAATAACAAAAATTAAATCAAAAGAAATGCAAAATTTTAAAAAATACCTTTTATTATCCATTGCCTCATTGGCATTGGTATCGTGTTCAAGTGATGACGATAATCCCGCAGCAAACAATGTAACGTTAGAATTCAACAATACTTTCAAAAATAACACTATTGTTCTGGGCAATGCAGCTTCAGCATCAGCAACTGCAAATACATCAGCTGCAGGGCAGGTGCATCATTTCTCTGAATTGAAATATGTGATCAGCAACATTCGTCTTGTAAAAGATAACGGAGATGAAGTGCCGTATAACGTAAATGATCTGGATAAAGGAGCAACAGTAATCGATCAGGCAAAAACCGCAACACTTAGTTATGTGTTGGGCAATGTGCCGTCTGCAACATACAAGCAGATTAAATTTGGTTTAGGGATCAAACCGGAGCAAAATACTTTAGATCAGGTAAGGTTTCCTAATTTCTATGCCGCCGCCGGAGCCAACGATACAGAAATGATGTGGGAATGGGGAAGCGGTTACCGTTTTACAAAAGTGGAAGGTTTTTATGACACTGATAATAAAGCAATGTCAATTCATACAGGAAGTACAGTGGAAGGAACCGCGCCAAACTACACTCAGGGTGTGAATGCTTACAGAGACATTACGCTGAACCTGACCACAAATGCAGTTGTGGGCAGCAAAGCACCGAAAATCAAAATTAAAGCTGATTTTGATAAATTATTAAGCGGAAAAACAAATACAATTGCTTTGTCAACCGGAACTGGTATGAATGATAATGCAACGCCAAATATTCATACGGCTGCCCAAATGGTAAAGTTTGTGGATAATCTGGGAGGAAACGGATCAAGTGACATCTCAGGAATGTTTTCTGTAACAAGCGTAGAAAACTAAAATTAAATTTCAGGACCGTCTGAATTTCGCAGGTCAGGCGGTTCTGTTTTAAACTCATTATGATGAAAAATATAATAGGTGTCCTATTACTTTCGTTGTTGTTTGCATCGTGCAGCAATGATGAATCTGATATGATTGCTGTTGATAATCCCGAAATTTCGCTCAATATTCCATCGGGATTTCCTCAGCTTAATGCTTTTTTTAGCCAAAACAAGCCCACTAAATACGGCGTGGAATTGGGAGAAAAACTTTTTTCGGAAAAAAGGTTCAGCGCAGATAATACTATTTCCTGTTCTACTTGTCATATCCGGGCAAATGCTTTTACGGATCATAATGCGCAGGCGATCGGTATTGAAGGGCGGGTAGGGCTGCGTAATACACCATCACTTCAAAATCTGGCTTTTTTGAAATTTTACAATTGGGACGGAAGCAAACTGCAGCTTGAAACGCAGCCTCTGGTTCCTATTATCACCCATGAAGAAATGGATTCTTCTATTTTGGAAGTAATTGGTAAAATTAAAGACGATGCCCCTTACAAAGATTTGTTTCAAAAAGCCTTTGGCGATGCCAATATTACACCTGATAGAATCTATAAAAGTATTGCGCAATTTGAGTATACTTTAATTTCTGCCAACAGCAAATATGATAAGGTAAAACAAAACTCCGCCTCATTCACAGCAAGCGAATTGCAGGGATATCAAACCTTTCAGCAAAAATGCGCCAGCTGTCACGCTACGGAATTGTTTACCGATCAAAGCTTTAGAAATACCGGTTTTCCTTTAAACACGAATACCAATGAAGCAGGGCGGGGGAGAGTGACGGGAATTGCTTCTGATTTTATGAGTTTTCGCGTTCCTACTTTAAGGAATATAGCATACACAGCTCCTTATGGGAGTTTTGGACAGTTTGCTGATTTAAGATCTGTTTTGGATTATTTTGACAATGGTGTTCTGGATGCTGATAATCTTGATCCGATTTTTAAAGATAACGGCAGACGAATTCCACTCACCGAAGAGGAAAAAAATAACCTTATTGCGTTTATGAAAACATTAAGTGATAGTGAGTTCTTAGGAAATTACTAGTGAAGTATAAAGCTATTGAGGTCAACTTTTTATTTTTTAGCTCTTGGATTTATCCATTGTCTTATTTTAACTTTTGTATAAGTATCTGGTATTTAGTCATATATGAAGTCGTGTAAATGTTAAAATATTAATTTTGTTTAACATTTTTGTATTTTGGTTAAACAAAAATAATTAACTTAGCTAGATAAATAAATAAAAAATATCCTATGAAAACAATCCAATTTAAATTAATTGCTTTTTTAGCTTTAATTGCTTTAGTCAGTATTTCATGTAACAATGACGATGATGATAACTCATCTGAACAACCTCAAACAATCGTATCAATTGCCAAAGCAAACCCTAATCTTAGCTCTTTGGTTGCTGCTCTGGAAAAAGCAGGTTTGACTGCCACATTGAACTCTTCCGGTTCTTACACCGTTTTTGCACCTACTAATACGGCCTTTACTGCTTTTTTGTCTGCTAAAGGTTATGCCAATCTTGATGCAGTTCCGGTAGCTGCTTTAAAGGAAATATTACTCAATCATGTTTTAAGTGCAAAAGTCAAATCAACCGAAATTACAACTGGCTATGTTAAAACTTTAGCTAAGGGAGGTGCATCAACATCAAATACTATTAGTATGTATATTGAAAAGGGAGCAAGTGTTGATATCAATGGAGGGAAAACAAATGGAGGTGCCACAGTAACAACTGCAGACATTGAAGCTTCGAATGGAGTCATTCATGTAGTTGACGGCGTTATTGCGCTTCCTACTATTGTAAATCATGCTATTGCCAATAAGAATTTTACAACCCTGGTAGCAGCTTTAACCTATAATCCTGCCTCGGGTTTTGCAGGAATATTATCAGGAACAGCCAGCTCACCTTTTACCGTTTTTGCTCCTACAAATGCCGCTTTTACCAACTTTTTAACTGAAACTGGATTTTCAGGGCTTCCTGCCATTCCAGCGAATGTTCTAGAAACAACTTTAAAATATCATGTAGTAGCCGGGGCAAACGTTCAGTCATCTGCTCTAACAAACGGGCAGGTTGTAAGTACTTTTGCAGGACAAAACTTCACAATAGGCCTGACTGGAGGTGCAAAAATCACCGATGCAAGCGGCAGAGTAAGTAGTATTGTCGCTGCAGATGTGCAATGTTCAAATGGAATAATTCATGTAATTGATAAAGTTTTACTGCCTAAATTTTAATTAGAGTAAAACTATTTCAAGGGGGCATTAAAAAAAAATAAACAGTTTTAAAAAGGGCGATTAAGTTAAAGTAATTTTTCTTAATCGCTTTTTTAGTAGTAATTGGGATGAAAAAAGGAGAAATCGTTTCTGCTGGTTCAATCGATGAATCCGGAATTTTTCAGAAAATAAAACAGAAATGAAGAATTTTAAGAGCAAAACAATACTGTCAGGTTTAATAATAGATGCTGGCAGTCATTTTTGGAAGGCGGGTTTACAGGCATTATCAGCTAATTTGCCCCCTGCTCTTGATACTAAAAGTGATGATATAGTAAGCATTATTTCATTATTAAATCTTTTATGAACAATATAAAATACTGATAATATGAAATTTGTGCATTTATTTTTAGTAATTTCTATCGCTCTTGCTTCTGTTTTTAACAAGCCCAGTATAGATTTGGAAATTTTAAGGGCTAATTATCAGAAGGCTATTTCTGATAAAAAACTTTGTCAAACAATGATTGAAAATTTGAACTCAGAGAAGGAAAACAGTGTAAAATTGGCTTATTTGGGTGCATTTCAAACAATATGGGCAAAACATACAATTAGTCCTATCTCAAAGTTTAATACTTTTAAAAAAGGTAAAAAAAATATAGAAGAGGCTGTTAAATTAGATCCTGACAATTTAGAAATTAGAATTATTAGGTTATCTGTTCAGAGCAATTGCCCCTCATTTTTGGGATATAGAAATAGTATTGAAGAAGATAAAAGAATGATTCAGTCTCAAAATAAGAACATAGTATCTGTTCATTTGAAAAAAATGATTTCAGGTCTTATTTAAATGACTTTGTAAAATGGGGTAGTCTTGGGAGTGAAACTATTTAAGAAAACCAAAGCTTTTAAAATTTTATTTTTCTGCTGATTGCCTAATATTTAAATTAGACTTCGGTTCTTTAAATTGACACAATCTACAGTGGTTTTAAAATCCCTTTGATAAGGCTTATTTGAAGAGATCTATAGTTATTAATAAAATTTCAAAAAATATTCAAATTAAAAATGTTTAAGATTTTTATTATTTTGGTTAAACATTATGCAAAAAAAAGTAACGACTCTAAATGTTAATTAATAATCTTAAATGACATTTTTTCATTAATTATTATGAAAAAATGTCAGAATATCCCACTGGCATATTTTTTGTTTTTTTCTGTGCGCACACCTTTGTGCAAGTTCAAAAATTTATTGTATAACAATTTAAAAATTACTGTTATGAATCTTATTAAAAGAAATGGAAGCCATATTCCGGCTTTCCAACGCTTGTTTTTTGATGATGTTTTTGGCCGCGATCTTTTTAATTGGGAAAACAACAATTTTTCAACAACAAGCACTACACTGCCATCTGTAAACATTAAAGAAACAGATGATAATTATGAAGTTGAGGTTGCAGCGCCTGGCATGAACAAGGAAGACTTTAAAGTGACACTTGAGAATGGTCAGCTCCTTATTTCTTCATCTAAGCAGCATCAGGTAAATAAGGAGGAAGAAAACTACACTCGAAGAGAGTTCAGTTATCAGTCCTTCCAGAGAAGTTTTCTACTTCCTGAAAATGTAGTGGACGAAGACAGAATTCGTGCCCGTTATGAAAATGGAATTTTACTTTTGTCTATTCCAAAAGTGGAACAGGCCAGACAAAAGTCACCAAGGATGATAGAGATTTCTTAAAAAATTTTATCAATTGTTTTATTGAAAGCTGCCCCATAAAGGCAGCTTTCTTGATAATAATTTAAAAATATGCTGTCACAATTATTCTCAGGGATAGCTGTGCTTTCCCTTATTGTCTTACTCTTGATTTTATTGCTTCGGCGTTTAAAGCAGCCTTATTTTATCGCCTACATTGCAGCTGGTGTACTTTTAGGTCCTCAGGTATTTAATATTATTCACAAACCTGATGTGATATCAGAACTTGGTGAGATAGGGATCATTATTATGATGTTTTCTATAGGAAACGAGATTGACCTTCGATATCTCTCGCGTAATTTTTACAAGCCGCTGTTGATTGCAGTTGTTCAGATTGTGCTTAGTTTTATGTGTATGTATTGTGTAGGAACATATGCGCGATGGGAAATTACAACAATTGTACTGACTGCTTTTATAATAAGTATCAGCAGTTCGGCCATTGTTTTTCAGTATCTGGCCAGGACAGGCGAAATTAAAAGCCAGCTCGGCATGATTACCTGCGGTGTTTTATTAATGCAGGATATATTGGTTATACCTATGATGCTGGCATTGAATTTTATGTCAGGGACTGCTGTATCACCAATCCAATTGATAAAAGTATGCGCAGGAAGCGCATTAATGATTCTTTTTTTGAAAGGCGCTCTGACTAAGAAACTTTTTAAAATTCCGATGCAGAAAGAGATTACTGCGGACCATGAACTGCAGGTTTTTATCGGTTTTAGTATCTGTTTCACAATGGCCTGGATCAGCGGATGGTTTGGCTTGTCTACTGCTTTTGGTGCTTTTGCTTCAGGAATATTAATCGGGCATGATAAGGCAACGCACTGGCTGGGCAGTTCCCTTATTCCTTTTAGGGTATTTTTTATGGCTTTCTTTTTTTTGGCTGTGGGACTGCAGTTGGATATTAGTTTTTTTATTCAAAATGCAGGTACAATTATATTGATTTCATTTTCTGTACTCTTTATAAACAGCCTGATCAATGCGCTTCTTTTTAAGCTGACTAACAACTCCTGGCGCGACAGTTTATATGCAGGGGCACTCTTATCGCAGATAGGGGAATTCAGTTTTATTTTAATGACCATGGCAGCTTCTTTAAAATTAGTAGAAAATTATACCTATCAAATAACACTGGCCGTAATTACTTCAACTATGCTGCTGACTACAATCTGGCTTATGATTATTCAGCAGTTAATTTACAGGCTAAAATAAAAGGGAAAGATTTTTTTTTCTTTTGACCTGCAGGGCTGTAATTCGTTTTTTTGAGAATTGTTTTTTAAAAGCCCTGAAGAAGAAATATACCAGTGATGGTCCGAAATAGCGATAAGCTTTCAAAGTATTTTTCAGGTCATCTCCTTTTTAATTTTGTTACTAAAAACGTGTTTTAATTAATTTTAAAATAAAAGCCTCAATATTAATAGGTTCCCATTTTAATAATGTTATCTTTAAGCCATTAAATACATTAAAATGCAAGAAGGTACAGTAAAATTTTTCAATGAAGAAAAAGGGTTCGGATTCATAACTCCTAATAATGGAGGAGCCGAAGTTTTTGTTCATGCTTCAGGTCTATCAGAAAACATCCGTCAGGACGATGAAGTACGATATGACGTAGAAGAAGGCCGTAAAGGCCCAAACGCAGTAAACGTAGTTGTAGCATAAGCATATACTATCACAGTTAACTTATAAAGGCACCTCTAATGAGGTGCCTTTATTATTTGTATTGGGTATATTATTTTGCTGCTCTTAAAATTTGACAGATGCAGATTTCTATTTTCATTGAGTTGCCGCTTTACTGTTTTTTAAATTAAAGCTTTTCAATTTTTAATTCTCAGCTGACTTCACAAGTGAAAAATAAGGCATTTGGACATGCAAAAAATTGCCAGTTCCAGGAAATGTCAAAAAGCCTAAACTTGGTAAACAAAGGCATTAATGTTCATGCCCGCACCAACAGAAGCAAACAGGATAATATCCCCGCTTATTATTTCATGTCCGGGAAGTTCGCCTTTTGAAATTAAATCATACAGCGTAGGGATTGTTGCCACACTGCTGTTGCCCAGAAACTTAATAATCATCGGCATGACATCTTTTGGCGGTGTTTTTCCATACAGCTTATAGAATCTTTGAACAATGGCTTCATCCATCTTTTCATTGGCCTGGTGTATTAATATTTTTTTAATCTGATCGATTTGAATTCCTGCTTTATCAACACAGCTTTTCATTGCCTGGGGCACCTGATTTAATGCAAACTCATATATTTTTCTTCCATGCATCTTGATATATCGTATATCGGGATTATGACCGGGGTTATACGAGCTGCCAAAGTAGAGATAGTCTGCCTCGTTAAGGGTAAAACTGGCACTGTGGTGCGAAAACATCCCTTTGTCGGTTGCTGATAATTCAACAATTGCCGCTCCTGCGCCATCTGCATAGATCATTGAATCCCTGTCATGCTGGTCTACAACACGCGAAAGGCATTCGGCGCCGATAACAAGGCATCTTTTGGCTATTCCAGAGCGCATGTAAGCATTGGCATGAATCATGCCCTGGATCCAGCCCGGGCATCCAAAGATAATGTCCAATGCGATACAGCCGGGATTTTTAATATTTAACTTATTTTTGACACGGGAGGCCAGGCTGGGCAACATATCGGACTGTATGGTACTATATCGCACATCCCCGAAATTATGCGACACTATAATGTAGTCAATACTCTCACGATCAATTCCAGCGTGATCAACAGCGCTTTGTGCCGCCAGAAAAGCCAAATCTGATGCAGTATAATGCTCCGGGGCATAGCGGCGCTCCTCAATTCCTGTAATTGCAGTAAACTTCTCGATAATTCGTTCTATGGAATGGTTTAAGGAGCAGCCGTTTTCATCCAGAAAAAGGTGGCTGTCAAAGTATGTATTAGGGACTTTGGTTTCGGGAATATAACTGCCGGAACCTATAATTCTCATATTCATATTTCCAAAAATTTAGTTCGCGAATTTATTAAATCGGACTATTTTTCAAAAATATTTTTTCTTTTTTAATGAAGATTCTTTTGCGTTTATCGGCTCGGCAGAATTGAAATTTATAATGATCTTAAATAACTGAGATATAAAATACTTAAATGCTTTCCGCTTTCTGTTTTAAGGGCAGCGTAACTATAAATTCAGCTCCATTATTTTTTTCTCCCATGGCGGTGATTGTACCCTGGTGTCTTTTTGCTATTTTTCTGCAAAGGGCAAGGCCAAGGCCGTTCCCTTCATACTGGTCCTTGGAATTTAATCTTTCAAATGCGGTGAAAATCCTTTCGGCGAAAGCCGAATCAAGTCCAATGCCATTATCTTTTATTGTTATCTGTACCGCATCCTGATCATTTAGGGCAGTGCTTGTACAGGTAATAATAACCCTTGGGGGCTCATCTGCTTTGGAGAATTTCAAAGCATTTTGAAGGAGGTTGTAAAAAAGCTGGGTAATAAGAATCGGTGCGCCTTCTATTTCGGGAAGACTGCACGCATTGAGAATAGCCCCCTTCTCTTTTATAATGAGTTCCAGATCCGTTTTTATATTATCAATTATCTGGTTAAGATCAATTTTTTCGATGGGCTGCTGTGTTTTATCCAGCGTGGAGTAGGCCAGTATCCCCTCTATGATGCTTTCCATCCTTTGGGCGGACTGGTCAATTTTGCCCAGGTAATTTTTAGCCTTTTCATTAAAATCGGTCTTTTTTTCCTCTCGTAAAAGGGTATTGAAGATTTTAATTTTTCTAACCGGTTCCCTCAGGTCATGACTGACTACACCCGCGAAATGCAAAAGGTCATCATTGGATCTTCGAAGTTCAGTGGTGCTCTGATCGACCTGTTTTTTTAATTCCTCTTCAAAGGCTTTCTGCTCATGGATATCCTGGACAATGCCGATAATAGAGGCAGGGACGCCATTCTCGTCGGTGATAATTTTACCATTGATCCTCACCCATTTAATCGACCCGTCATCGTTTAAAATTCTGGCCTCGTAGCACATTTTACCTGTTGTCTGTGCCTTTTGGTGTTCTTTCTCGCGCAGGGCCCTGTCCTCGGGGTGCAGTTTGGCGATGAGCTCCTCGTTGGCTATTTCCCCGTCGATGGACCAGATGGTGTTGAAATTTCCAGAGGTTTTGATTTTTTTGGTCTCCAGGTCTATTTCATAGGTTCCCATGCCTGAGGAGTCAATGGCCATCCTGAGTCTTTCCTCTGCGCTCTGGGTCTGCAGCTTTGCCTTGTGCAGGTCCGTGACATCAGAGCCCGTATTCATCACTCCGTAGATGTTTGCCCCTTTATCAAAAAGAGGGATAAAGCTGTAGTTAAAATAATAGGTCTGCAAGACCCCGTCAACTACCAGTTCCACTTTTTTATCCTTGGCATGAAATGGGATGCCGGTTTTAAGGGCAGTGAGGGCCTGATCGAAAAAAACTTCATTTTCCATCTCAGGGAGCACTTCCAGGTAGTTTTTCCCTATGATATCACTGCCTTTGCCCCAGGTATGGATCATGGCGGTGTTGGCCAGTTCTATTTTCAGCTCAGGGCCTGTATAAACAGCAATGGGTAAAGGGGTGTTATCCACAATGTCTTTTAAAAGCAGCAGATTATCGTACATCGGTGGGCGGTTTAGATTTAGGCCGAATTTATATTTAATTAAGCAGTGCAGCGTTATAGGACTGCACTGGAATGTTTCATGATTTCAATATAGTAGATATTGAAATAAAAATCTAGAAATAATTCTTAGTGATGTTTTTCTGAGTAACACTTTTTCGTGTTTTTTTTTAAAGATATGAATTTGGGATTCTTAAAAAGTTTAGAACCTAAATTTCTTGGTTATTGAATTTGTTGCATTTCTGGTTTTCAAAGCACATTAGGTATCATTTTGCAAGACGCCAAAATAAATTATTATTTGTGCATTTTCATCGGGGATCGAAGGAAAATGCAGCGTAAAAAAAATAAATCGTTAACCTCTTTTTATTAAGCCAAATAGCAGCGGTTAAGCAAATTAAAATCCTCGGGATAATTGATCAATTATCTCAAGTTTAACTCTTCTGTTTAGCGGTTTATTTTCGGCTGATGTATTTGTAACCAAAGGTTCACTTTCTCCTTTTGAGAATAGGTGCATACGGTGAGATTCTATTCCTTTATTCTTTAAATAATCGGCTACATTTTTAGCTCTCTGCATTCCGATTTCAAGATTGCGGGCTTGAGTTCCTATATCACAAGTATATCCTGTAACATTCAATTCTGTGTTTTTATTCGAATTAAGGATTTTAGCAATCTGATCTAATCTTACAGCAAGTTCTGGAGTTACATTTGTATTTCCGATTTCCTGAAATGCAAGAGGCTGTTTTTCGATATAGCTGCGTTCTTCTCTGGTCAGTTCTTTATTAAACGGCGTGGCTTCAACTACTTGTTTTTGGGCTGGAGGTTCGGGAGCAGGTGCAGTAACTTGGGTCTGAGACAGGATTTCTGTTTTTTGCTGTACGGGCTGTTGTTTGTCTTTTGACAAAGAAAAACCTAATTTCAACTGAACTCCTGCAGATAAGTAACGGCTTTCCTTAACAATTTTTTTATTTCCAATTGTTCCGTTTGACTGAATATTATCGAGTCCGTTTGGATTATAGGCAGCAATATTACGATCTGGAGTATCTTTGACTAAATCAGACAAACCGTAATCGATATAAATCCCGGTATAAAGCTGTATTTTTTCTTTTATTTTGAAAGTTAGACCAGTTTCGGCACTTAACAAAAATGAAGGTTTTAAACTTACCGTTGTTTTGTCCTGCCAGTTTGATATTTTACCAAATCCGTGAGAAGGAAGATCGTCAACTAAAAGATTTAAATCCGGATAATACCCGTTTAATTGTAATGTAGCAGCAGATGCTTTTATGGTTTGTTTTCCCGGAAAAAGGATTTTTCCTCCAAATCCAAAATACAATTGTGTTTTAGAAGCAACTGCAGTTCTGTATTGCAGAAGAAGCGGAATTGCAGCAGAAATAAAGTGCTGATCTTCTTTGTATTTTGAAGGAGTTGCGCGATATTCAAAAGCAGAAGTCTGATCGTCGACTTCGTAACTTGTGATCGTATTTCCATTATTTAATTCAAAACTATTCTGAATATACATTACATCAATTCCAGTGGCGATTCCCCAATAACTGCTGAAAAAATGGGTGTATCCGATACCTATTCCTCCGCCAGATTTTAGTTTACCATTTCCAATAGCACTATCATATAAAATTCCGGAAGGTCCTCCGTTGATTTTTAAATTGAATTCTTGTGCTTGTATCGTGGCATTAAACAATACAAATATTGCTAAAGTGATTTTAATTTTCATTGTTGTTACTTTTAAATTAAATCTCATTTTTATTTCACTAATAAGTTGATTGTTCTTTTCTGATTGTTGTTCAGCGAAAGAACGACAACATATATAGCGGATTGAGAAGGAGCGGTAATTTGGTTTTGAGCTTTTACATTTGAAATAGTCTGAACTAATTTTCCTGTAATGTCAAAAATGGTTATTTCGGCTCCATTTAGTTGAGATTTGCTAAAATCACATTCTAAAGTAAATTGGTTTAATGGTTTAGCTGGATTGGGATAAATTTTTAGTTTATTAGAAAATACAGTCCCGGTTGTTTCAATTGGACAAGATTTAATTGAACTACCATTTTTATCTTTTGCAATTACATAATAAGTCCCGTTTAAAGGCTGGTTTTCGCTGTAATACTGGCGAGTCGCCCCAGAAATAGCAATTCCGTCTTTATACCATTGCCAGTCAGTAAAGTTATTTGATCTATTATCAAAGGAAAGAACGTTTGCCCATTGCAGGATAACAAGTCCGGGTTGACTAATTTCAATTGGTTTAACTACTGCTGTCGCTGCATTATGATTCTGGTCTCCGTTTTGCGCTGCTGTAATTGTACTGCTTCCAGAATTTAAAATCGTAAGAGCCGCGTTAGAAATAGTTCCAATTGAAGAATTTGAAATAGTGTAAGAAACAGGTAATCCACTGTCTGCTGCCGCAGTTAATGTGACAATATTGGAATCATCACAGCCAAATTCTAAAGTCTGATTCCAGGTAATAGTTTGATTTGCTTTAGTGATTTCAAATGCAGCACCAGTGAAATTAATCGTATAATCTGCACCTGCATTTATGCTTCCTGGGTTAATGTTGTACTTTCCTGCATTTTCTCCGGAATCTCTGGAAAGCAAGCCTGTAATTATTGCATTTGTATCTCCATTAGCAAAACCTAAAGCTGTATAATTAAATACAGGATCGGCAGAACCATAGACTTTTGTATGTCCGGAGTCAGCAGTTATATTGAGAATATATTTTTCGGTTGTAAAACTTACTTCGTTTCCATAATTAATAAAACCATTGCTGTTTATGGCATAAGTTTTTACATAATATGTTTTATTTCCTCTAAGTCCTGATAAAGAACTTGTAAATGTTCCCAAAGCAGCTGTAATATTAATTTTGGTATCAGTTATGCAGGGATTGGCATGAGCAGCATATACAAAACCGACTTCTGTCAGACATTCGCCTTTATCTGTATTTATTCCATCAGAGAAGACTGTACCTGATAATGCAGCGCCCGATACTGTTATAGCGGAAACAACCGAAGTATTTAGATTTACAGGATTGACTGGTTGTGTAACTTCAATAGCAGCAGCAGCAGAGCAGGAATTGGCATCAGTTATAGTTACAGTATAAGTTCCGGCTTTAAGGCCATTTATAGTAGAAGTTGTTTCTCCATTATGGGACCATAAGTAAGAATATGTGCCAGTTCCTCCCGCTGGAGTTGCAGAAGCAGATCCGTTATTTCCGTTGTAACATGTTACATTTACAGCCATTATATTTGCAAGTAAAGGCTCAGGTTCTGTAATTGTTATGGTTTTTACAGCAGAGCAGGAATTTGCATCTTTTACTGTTACAGTATAGTTTCCGGCAGTAAGTCCGGCTGCAGTTGCAGCACTTCCGCCTGACGGTGTCCATAAGTAAGTATACGATCCAGTTCCGCCCGTTGCGGTAACGCTTGCAGTTCCGTTAGCGCCGCCATTGCAGGTAACATTTGTTGAGTTTGGCGTTAGTGTAATTGCTGTTGGTTCATTAATTGTAAAGTTTTTGACTATAGAACAGCCGGTAGCCGCTGTAATAGTTACAGCATAATTTCCGGCACTAAGGTTAGATGCTGTATTTGTATTTCCTCCCGATGGTGACCATACATAAGTAAAAGGCCCGGGAGCTCCACTAGGGACTACTGTAGCAGATCCTGTTGATGTGCCATTACATAAAATATCAATTTTTGAAGCGGTTGCAACTAATGTATTAGTTGTTGTAATTATATATGTTTTTGTTAAAGAACATCCGTTGGCATCTGTAATCAAAACACTATGGTTTCCTGCTTTAAGCCCTGTTGCTATTGCAGTTGCTGCACCAGATGGTGACCATGAATAAGTATAAGGAGTAGTACCGCCAGTAACAGTTACCGCAGCCTGACCATCAGTTGAACAAGTGGCATTGATCTGACTTTGAGTAGCTGTTAAAACAGAAGGCTGGGTAATGGTAAAGTTTTCAGTTATCTGGCATCCGTTAGCATCTTTTATTAAACAGCTGTAATTTCCTGCTGTTAATCCTACGGCAGTCGCAGCAGTTCCTCCATAAGGAGCCCATGAATAAGAATATGTTCCAGTTCCTCCGGTAATATTTACGGTTGCTGTACCAGTGGAACCGCTATTACACAGTACATTTGTTTGTGATGGGATTGCTAATAAAACTGTAGGCTGTGTAATAGTAAAACTTTGTGTAGTCTGACATAAATTAGCATCTTTTATAGTTACGGTATACGTTCCTGCTGAAAGTCCTGTTATTTCCTTTGCAGTAAAACCTCCATTCCAGCTGAATGTGTAAGGAGAGATTCCGCCCGACGGATTAATAATTATACTTCCGTCAGATCCTCCGTTGCAGCTAGTGTTATGCACAACTGCATTGGCGCTTAATGCAGAGATGTTCAAAACTGCGGTGTCTGAAGTGACGGAAGAACCGCATGTTCCTGAAGCAATTAATCGATATTGATAACCATTAACAGTGACAGCGGCATTGGCGATGTTTAAAGTTGATGTGGATGCCCCTGAATAAGGCGCGGTATTTTGCACATCGATAAATCCTGAACCTGTATTAACCTGCCATTGATAAGTTGACGCATTGCTAATAATTGCGGAAAAATAAGCATTGTCATTAGCGCATACTCTCGTTGAGACAGGCTGAGACAGAATTGCGATTGATGGATTTACTGTAATGGTAAAGTTTTTTGGGGTACCTTCACAAGAAGTACCATTACCGGTAAATTTGGGAGTTACAGTAATAACCGCTGTAACAGGCTGGCTGGAATTGTTAACAGCTGTAAAGGAAGGTATGCTGCCCGTACCGGAAGCAGCGAGTCCGATTGATGGAGTATTATTCGTCCAGTTATAGGTAACCGGAGCTGTATTGCTGCTAAAACTTACTACATTTGTTAAAGAACCATTGCATAGTGTCTGGTTATTTACCGGGTTTACATCAGGTATTGGATTTATAATTACATTCTGCGTTTGTTTAGCTGTTACAGTTCCATTGCCTGCCGTGACGGTATAGACGCCTGTATTAGCTGCGGTGGCATTGCTTATAATGGGATTTTTTTGATTGGAAGTAAAACCATTCGGACCAGTCCAATTGTAAGATATGCCGCTGGTTAATCCAGAAAAATCAGAGGTTAGGTTAAGAGTATTGCCTGCACATGGAGTGTTGGCTGTGGTAACAAGCGGCAGGATTTCTACAACGAATATCCAATAATCCCCACCATTATTCTGTAACTGAAGAGATGTAATTCCCGGCTGTGTAATGGTAATCATACCATTGCCGCCAACTAAATCTCCGTTTGATATAGAACCTTGTGTAGTAAAACCGCAGGCACTAAAAGATGAAAGGTTTGACGAATTCAATGTATATGATGCTCCATTTATTCTTATGTCGATATTAGTATTGGAATTAAATGTCTGACGGATTCCTCTTATTCTTACGCCTGCAATTGGAACATTAAAGCCAAAAGTAAAATAGCCGCCATTAGTAGAATTGTAACCCAAAACACTCGGACAGCTTTCGTCAATGTATACCTCACCGCCGTTAGCATTGTAATTAAACCCGACATTTACGCCGCCAACGGCATAAGTACCAGGTGAGGAGGGATGGGGAAAATTATAGTAAGGCTGGGCTTCAGCTTTATTTGAAATAAGGGCTGACAAAATTGTCAATAAAAGTATAATTCTTTTCATAATTCCGGTCTAAAAATTAGAATTTACAATATTGATTAAGAGCCCGTTTTCGATGGCATTATCATTTCCTCCATTATTATAAAAATCAAGTGGAATAATCCCTAAAGATCTTTTTCCGCTGTAAGATGTGTATCTCATTAACCAGGGATTCATTTCCGGATCAACACCTAAACCTCCCCAGGCATATTGGTAAGGTGTGTGGCCACCCATTCCAATAGTATTGAAGGTAAGAAAAAGGGGACTTGAATTAGTGTTAGCAGTATTTACGGCCAGTTTCAGATTTTTATCGACTAAATCTGCTTTTTTATGCGTATCATGAGCTTTGTAGTTATCTTCTATCTGAAATTTTTGCCCTTGCGTGTTAGCTGATTCAAAGGTAGCATTGTCTTTCCATGGGCGGCCAAACATTACGCCAACCTTATCATTTTCAAAACCTGCTACAGGCTCATATGCAAAACGGTAGAGAAATAAGATTTTACCCCGCAGCTTGTCCAGTGCTGGAAAAACATCGCCTTTATAATAAGAATTCGGGTACTTTTGAAGATATTTTATAAAGTTATTTGATATCTTTTGGCCGCTCTGTTCATTTTCTACAGACATTAAAATAACTTCAGAAGGATGCTGGGCCAGAAAATCAATACATGATTTCATTATTTCTCCAAAGCTTACTCTGCAGTTATATATTGAATGGTATAACTGAAGCGGGTCTGATGCATTTCCGTCGTTGTTTTTAAGCCTGATGTCTAAAAAACGAATCCCATCTTCTAACTGCTGAAATATATCATAATTTTGGCATCGTGCACCAAAATCAGCTGAAGAAAGACGATATGTTCCTGTATCGTGTGTACCTGGAATACTTAGGTTTGTAATATGTGAATCCGGTGGTAAGGACTGCATCCAGTCTCCTAATGAGATTTTAAAATTAAATCCATTTACATCAAAACAATGTATATTGAACTTAATGCGTTTATTATCTGAAAAAAGAAAATTTCCATTGTTTCGTTCTTGTAAATTAGCACTGCCAATCCACCAATTATTGCTGCCATTATTTCCTTGTGCGATGATAATATTAGAAAATAAAACAGGTACTCCATGCAATACAAACGAAAATGTACAGGAAAATGAAAAATTAAGCTCATTTGGTAAAGCTGCAGAAGTGTCACAGCCCAATGCCGTACCTCCTGTTATTTTGCTTTTAAACCAGTTTGCTACCTCTTTAGTTTTATGCCTTCCTGCTTCAACTGTTATTTTCCAATGCTTTGAAGATAATTTTTGAACAATGAGATTACTATTCCAAGGCTGTCCCTTGGAAATTTGAGAATCATTAATTTTAACCTGAAGGTTTTCTATATCTTCAGATAAAGTAATCTCAAACTCATTTGGCCAGGATTTAACTAGCGCTGCCTGGTTTAAATTTTCTGTAGTTTTCATAAAATTGGTTTACATTATCACTTATAAAGATGATAGTTGATTTAGTTTGTAGGTTTAAAACTAAATACTTGTAATTCAATTATTAAAAAAATGTTCTGAAACCTATTTTTTTTGTTCTGAAATACAATCAGAAATTTTTAGAGATTTTAAAAATCTTATCTTCGATATATAATTTGTCGTTGATGATTTTTGTAACGTGATAGGGATTTACAGCAGTGCTGCGATTAATTCTTTTGAAATATTTGGCAGGGAAAACTTCCTCAAGATAAGTCATGGTTGTTCTCAGAATTTGGTTTTTTCCTGATTTAAGATGTATTTCGACATAAACATGATCTGCTTCGGCAAATAGAAAATCTTTAGACTGAAAATAATAAACCTGTTTTCCCAGTTCAATTTTAAAAATTGAATCTTCATTTGCGAGAGCGAGATTTATGGCCGTAACCAGATTAACTTTTTCCACAGGTTTGGAGAGATAAGCAGACGGACGAATAGCAGTCACCTTTTCCAGAGTTGTGGGATCAGTAAAGGCTGTAGTAAATATAAAAGGAATTGAAATATTATCATTGATAAATCGGGCAAGATCAAGTCCGGTTTTATCTCCTGAAAGAGAAATGTCGATTAAAACAAGATCAAACAATTTATAGGACAAAAGGATTCTGGCTTCTTCATAGCTGTTGGCAGTTTCAGCTGTAAAAATGGGTTCCAGCATTTTTTTTAACGAAAGTGCAATTAAAACTTCATCTTCGACGATTAGTATTCTGCTTTTATGTTCAGTCATTTGGAAATACGATTTTATAGTCTGCTTTTTCTCTGCTGTAAGTTCCTTTTAGTTGTTTCACCATGCCTTCAATAATCACAAGTCCCAGCGAATCATTGTTTTTTTCAAAATTAAAAACAGTTCCGTTATCAGAATAATAAACTTTTATTTCATTTTTATCTGTTTTTTTAAGTTCCAGATGCAAAACAAGCTCTTTTGAAGGTTGTGCATGTTTTATGGAATTTGTTACCAGCTCGTTCACCAGCAGTCCAAGGGAGAGTATTTTATCTACAGTAAAATAAACCGCTTCGGCATCATTGATATATGTAAATGTTCTGATACTGCTGTTTTGGTGGGTTTCAAAAATTTTATCGAGATAATTCCGGGCTTCAACCAGTGCATGATCATCGTAATTTACGCTATAACTATAAAGCTCATGAGCAATCATTATCGTTTTAATTCTTTGGTAAAGATCGTCAAATCTGTTTTTGTAATCTTCATTTTTTTCCTGGTCTTTCTGGAAATCAATCAGGCTTAAAATTACAGCCAGATTATTTTTAACACGATGATTAAGTTCCTGGACTAAAAACTGTTTTCCTTCCAGACTGGCAGTTAGGGCTGTATTATTTTCGGAGATTTTTTTCTTTTGGTTTTCGATTTTTCTTTTGTTTTTCATCATCTGGCTTATAAATAAAGCCAGGATTAGAAGAGAGACAATCAGAGTAGTGTTTAAGATACGGGTGTTTTTGATATCTTTTTTAAGGGATTGTTTTTCGGCTTTTTCCTTTTCAAAATTATACTGTGTTTCAAGTTCTTTAATTTTGATATCCCGTTGTTCACTATTAGACTTTTTGTAATATTCCGCGGCAGTTTTAAAATAATAAAGAGCAGAATCTGTTTTGTTTTCCTGTTCCAATATTGTGCTTTTGGTCTGGTAGACATCTGCTTTGTAACTCAGGACATTGGATTTTGATGCAATAGCCAGTGCAGAATCTATATACAAAGTGGCGGACTGATACTGCTTTTTTTGCAGATAAAAGTAGCTTATATTAGTATACATAGAAATAACGGCTTCGTAATGACGCTGTTTTTTATATAAGTAAAGTGCCCGCTGGTAGTGCTCTAATTCTTTTTTAGGATTTGTTCTGCGATTCCCCAGACCTAAGATCAGCTGTACTACAGGCATGTTTACTGTATCGTGTACCGTCAGGGCATACTTTTCTGCCTGCAGTGCAAGCCGGTATGCTTTATCCGAATATCCGCTGACACGGTAATAGGAGGATTTACGGATCAGGAAATTGGTGTAATTTTTAAATTTCAGCTCAGGATATTGAGAAAAGAATGCCTCGGCTTTCTCTAATTCCTCCAGACAGGAAGGATAATTGTCGTTAATCTCAAAAATGAGCGCTCTCTCAACATGGGTTTTCAGTTTCTGTTCGGCATTTATTTGAGAATTAGCTAACAGATTTTGAGAAAATTTAAAGGCTTCATCATACAATCCCAACTCAGTAAGGATTTTCATTTTCATAATATCCACTTCAATTTTTGCTGAACCGTTATATAAGCCGCCATTTTTATTAATAAGATTTAAAGCTTCCTCAAAATGACAGTGTATCATTTTCTGCTCAAGATCCTTTCTCAAGGTTTCAAAAGAAGGCTGGCCAAAACAGGTTAGAGCCATGAAAAATAGAAGAAAAAAGAAACTGAACCTCAAAACATAAAAGTTAAAACAGATTAGATATATTCAAAGATATTATTTTCTTTAAATACTCAAATGTATAAAATACACAAGTCTTTAAAGAATGAAATGTTCTGAATCATGGATTATTTGTTCTGAGTTTTATTTATGAAAATAAAAAAAATATTTCTTTCTTTCTTTCTTTCTTTCTTTCTTTCTTTCTTTCTTTCTTTGAGTGCTCAGTCATTTCCAATTAAAGCAATTAGTAATAACTGCCAGCCAAGAGTAATAAATAGTGATAAAAGCGGTTCTAATACTGCCGCTATCAAAGTTTATAACAAACGTTCGTTCTCAAAGATTAAAATCCGACAATGTAAATATCTCAACAATATTGTAGAACAAGATCATCGTTTTATCAAGTGGCGCATACAAAACGGATTAGGTTTTAAAAGTTTTGAATCGGCCAGACGAACATTGAGCGGAATTGAAGTTGTGCATATGCTGAGGAAGAATCAGGTGGTTAGACCAGGGATAACTATGTTTAAATCATTCTGTAAATTGGCGGCCTAAATTTTAAATTACTTAAATCCTTATATTTGATTTTGACAGATGCGACAGAACCGTTTGGCATGTTGTAATATATAAATAAGATTAAAATATGACTTAAGTTATTGGTAGTTAATAATCTAAGTTATGTTGTTTTTTTTTAAAACCTAAAATTTTTATAATAAGTTTCTTATAATATTAAAATGAATTTTGCTATATTTAAAAGATTAAATTTTATCAAAAAAAAACGTTCATAAACAGTTGATGATTTTTAAGATATAATTATTAAAAAAAAGTGTAATTTTAATACAGCTGAAAAAAATATTTTAGGAAGAGTATTATTGTAAAAATTAAGTTAATTGAACTAAAAAAATTCCTTTAAATGAGAAACTATTTTGTTGCAGTATTACTATCTTTTAGCTACTATAATAATCTGGATTTGTTAAGGAAAGACCTATGAAAAGGGGTAAAATAACCTGAAAAAAAATACTGCTATTTATTGCTTGAAAAAATCATTAGAGAATATTAATCCAACCTTATAATAGTTATGTTAAAAAAATACTTTATTCTTTTTTTTATATTCATCTCTTTTTTAAGCCATTTGGAACTTTATGGACAGGAGACAGATACACTGAAATTGGATATAAAAGAAACCGAAAAGCGTTTTATAAATAACAATCTTCAACTTATAGCAGAGCGTTATAATATAGATATTGCAGGAGCAGAGATTGTTACTGCTAAATTATTCCCCAATCCGGATTTTAACTATAACAACGGGTTTGCAGGTAAAACAGATCCGGGTTCCAGTCTTAGCGCATCTGCTGAGCGAACATTCGGTATTTCTCAACTCATACAAACAGCCGGAAAACGAAATAAAAATATAAAGCTGGCAAATCTGGGCGTAGAACAATCCAAGCATCAGTTTTTTGATCTTCTTAGAACATTAAAATTCAACCTGAGAAGTAATTTCTATAACCTTTACTACCAACAACAATCGGCACGTGTATATAATAAAGAGATAAGTTCCCTTGCCCGTTTGCTTGATACATTTCGTATACAGTTTAAAAAAGGTAATATTGCAGAAAAAGAGGTAATTAGGATACAATCACAGCTCTATTCGCTCCAGGGTGAATACAATGATCTTTATACCAACATAGATTCTCTACAGAAACAGTTGAAGACATTTCTGAGATTACCTGGACAAACTTATATTCTTCCACAAGTTTCTGATGTAGCACCCAAAAGAAAACCAAGCCAGATTCCTTATATACAAGTATTAGACTCAGCTTTAGTAAACCGACAGGATCTTATGCTTTCAAAAAGTATGCTCGAATATAGCAAAGTAAACTTGAAATTACAAAAAGCCTTGGCTGTACCAGATGTATCTTTGTCAGTTAATTATGATCGTTTAGGTAGTTATGGAACTAATTTCTGGGGTGCCGGTATAGATATTAATCTTCCCTTTTTTGACAGGAATCAGGGAGAAATTAAAAAAGCAGATTTAAATATAAAGCAAAATCAGGCATTATTGGATGATCTCTTTAATAGGATAGAAAATGACGTATCCAGTGGCTATCAGTCATCATTAAGAATTGAAAAAATAGCAGATGGTATTGATCCTGAGTTTAATACTAATTTTAATCGCATGATTAATGCCGTATTCGAGAACTATCAAAAAAGGAATATCAGTTTGCTGGAGTTCCTGGATTTTTATGATTCATACAAAAATAATACACTGCAAATGAATAATATTATGCTCAACAGGCTTTTGTCATTAGAGCAGCTTAATTATTTAACTGGTACCTCTTTCTTTAATTAAAAAATAGCAGCAATGAAGCCATATCGTTTTTACACATTAAAATTAGTACATCTTATTGTCACCAGTCTGCTTCTTATTAGTTGTGGCTCTAAGGGAAATCAGGATGATAGCCGTGAAGGGTATGTGATTTCGGATTCCCTATTTAAAACATTGAAAATTGATGTTGTTAGGTTAAGTAATATCAAAAATGCCTTGAAATTCAATGGTATCGTAGGTTTTAATGAAGATGAGGTAGAAAATATTTATCCTTTGATAAGTGGTTCTGTACAAGGTATTACAAAGGGTCTGGGAGATTATGTTAAGAATGGGGAAGCCTTAGGAAACGTTAAGAGTAGTGAAATGGCCAACTATTCCTCGTCGCTCATAGATGCTCAGGCAGGTTTACTTCTGGCAAACAAACAACTACAACAACAAAAAGATCTTTACAAGAGTGGTTTGGCTTCACAGGTAGATCTTACTGCAGCACAAGCTAATTATCAACAGGCAAAAGCAGCACTTACAGCAGCAAAAAGAATACTCGCCATTAATGGTAACAGTACAGATGGACTGTTTACGATAAAAGCACCTATTAATGGATTTATTGTTCAAAAAAATATTACTAACGGTATGAATATCCGGGTTGATAATAATGCGCCGATGTTTGTAGTATCTGATTTGAAAAATATTTGGGTAGAAGCAAATGTATACGAAGAAAATATTGACAAGGTACATAAAGGCGATGAGGCCGATGTAACAACAATTACTTATCCGGGAAAAGTATTTAAAGGAAAAATAGATGAAATGAACAATGTACTGGACCCTGTTACCAAAGTAATGAAGATAAGGATTGTATTGGATAATCCAGATTTTTTATTAAAACCCGAAATGTTTACTACAGTAACTGTTTATAATACAGACCAGCAACAGGCAATGACGATAAAAAGCGATGCTTTAATTTTTGATCAGAGTCAATATTTTGTTATAGCCGTATCAGGTAAAAAAGAACTTCACATACGTAAAGTAGAGGTAATTACTTCAAATGGAGAAGAGACTTATATAAAGTCAGGGATAAGTCCTGGTGAAAGACTGGTAGCTTCAAAAGCTATTCTTATTTATGGTTCATTAAATAACTAATGTCTTAAAAAGTTACTACACATGAATAAGATACTGAAAAATATTATAGGGTTTTCTCTCAGGAACCGATTACTGATAATTTGCCTCACAGGTTTGATGGCGATTACAGGTATTATCACTTTTTCGCAAATGCCAATAGAAGCATTTCCGGATGTTACCAATACAGAAATTGATATTATAACACAATGGCCCGGTCAAAGTGCCGAAGAAGTAGAGAAATTGGTCACTATTCCCATAGAGTTGGCTCTTAATCCGGTACAAAAGAAAACCAGTCTAAGATCCTCTACCATTTTTGGACTTAGTTATATCAAAGTTATTTTTGATGACAATGTAAAAGATCCTGAGGCACGCCAGCAGGTTATGAATCTTTTAAACAATGCTACACTGCCTAATGGAATTACTCCGTCTGTACAGCCTCCTGTTGGTCCTACGGGAGAAATATTCCGATATACACTTAAAAGTAGCTTTCGTGATGTAAGGGAACTCAAAACAATTCAGGATTGGGTAATAGACCGTAGAATAAGAGCTATTGAGGGAGTTGGTGATATTACTGCCTTTGGGGGTAAAACAAAAACTTTTGAGATAACGGCAGATCCGCAAAAACTGGCCAGCATTGGGATAAGCCCATTGGATGTTTTTAGTGCAGTTCAAAAAACTAATATTAATGTGGGTGGAGATATGATTGTACAGAACAATCAGGCCTTTGCAGTAAGAGGTATTGGACTTATAAACGATATTAATGAGATAAGAAATATTATTGTTACCAATAATAATGGAGTACCGGTATTAGTAAAAGATGTAGCCCGTGTAGAGATCTCAAATTTGCCACGATTAGGCTGGGTTGGACGAGGAAGCGCCATTGAGCGAAAAGACGGTAAGAGAATCACAACTGATGAAGATGATGTAGTACAAGCTATTATTGTGATGCGGAAAGGGGAAAATCCTGCGGAAGTGGTATCAGCCATAAAATCTGAAATAGAGAAACTCAATAATGATATACTGCCTGCAGATACTAAAATCGTACCGTACTATGACAGAACTGACCTGATTAATTATGCTACTCATACTGTGTTGCATAATCTTATCGAAGGGATACTTCTGGTAACTTTACTTGTATCCTTATTTATGTTTAATTGGCGAACAACCCTTATAGTTTCCCTGATAATTCCTCTGGCGTTATTGTTTGCTTTTATTTGCCTGCATTTGATGGGAATGTCTGCGAATCTTCTTTCTCTGGGTGCAGTCGATTTTGGAATCATTATAGATGGTGCAGTTGTAATGGTCGAAGGTATGTTTGTATTTCTCGATACAGATGCAAAACGTATGGGAATGGAACGTTTTAATAAAAAGATAAAACTGGGAATAATACGAAGTAATGGAGTAGTTCTGGGAAAAGCAATCTTTTTTTCCAAATTAATCATCATTACAGGTTTGCTTCCGGTTTTTGCATTTCAAAAAGTAGAAGGAAAACTGTTTTCACCATTGGCTTATACATTAGGATTTGCATTGTTAGGTGCGCTTATCACAACACTTACGCTTGTGCCAGTACTTATAAGTCTTCTGCTCAATAAAAATGTGCATGAAAAGCATAACCCATTTGTCGAAAAAATATCAGGCTTTATGTTTTCAGGTTTTGTAAGGTCTTTTAAATATAAAGAGAAAGTGGTAACTCTGGCTGGTATTGCTATGATTGCAGGTTTAACTTCATTTACTTTTTTAGGAACTGAATTTTTGCCCGAACTCGATGAAGGATCAATTTGGTTGAGGGTACAATTACCTTATAGTGTATCACTTGATGAGTCAGTAGCAACATCAAAACAGGTCAGAAAAATAGTAATGACATTTCCACAGGTCAAAACTGCCGTATCACAAACCGGCCGACCGGATGATGGTACAGATGTAGCCGGTTTTTATAACAATGAGTTTGATGTCTTGTTATACCCGGAAGAAGACTGGAACCCCAAAATGTCAAAAGAAGAACTGATAAACCGTATGAACAAAAAGCTTTCTATGATTCCGGGAGCCGACCTGAATTTTTCGCAGCCCATTAGTGATAATGTTGAAGAAGCTGTCTCAGGTGTAAAAGGTTCTATTGTGGTAAAGGTTTATGGTGATTCGTTAAACTATATGGAAAACCGTGTCACGGATGTATATAAAGTTTTAAAGAATATAAAGGGTATTACAGATCTGGGAGTATTAAAAAGCATCGGTTTGCCGGAACTGGATATAAAATTAGACCAGCAGAAAATGGCAAAATACGGAGTGAGTACCGAAGATGCGAATTCTGTAATTGCAATGGCTATTGGAGGTCAGGCAGCTTCAACCTTATATGAAGGTGTTCGTACTTTTGATATACGCATTCGTTTTCCGGAAGCTTTTAGAAGTACTCCAAAAGATATAGGAAACCTGTTAGTTCCTACAATGGGTGGAGCAAAAGTAGCATTGAACGAAATTGCACAAATTGTACAAAAAACAGGTCCCTGCCTTATTTTTCGTGATGGTAATGAGCGTTATGCAACAGTGAAATTTTCGGTACGAGGACGAGATATGGGAAGTACTATTGCAGAAGCACAGTCAAAAGTAAGACATCTGGAAAAGCTTAAAAAAGGATACAGGATGGAGTGGCAGGGAGATTTTGAAAATCAGCAGCGAGCTACCAAAAGGCTTACCCAGGTTGTACCCATTAGTCTTATACTGATCTTTTTTCTTTTATTTATGATGTTTGGCAATATTAAAGATGCTGCACTTGTATTTTCAAATGTTCCCTTCGCAATCGTGGGAGGTATACTCGCACTGCATATTACAGGAACTAATTTCAGTATTTCAGCAGGTATAGGATTTATAGCATTGTTTGGTATTTGTATACAAGATGGTGTATTACTTATCTCTATATTTAAGCACAATCTCGAAAATACAGAGATAACAGAACATAAGCTTTACAACGCTATAACGCAAGGGGTTCATTCCCGTATAAGACCTGTTATGATGACCGCACTTATGGCAGCCATAGGGCTATTTCCTGCCGCAATTTCCCATGGAATCGGTTCTGAAAGTTCACGTCCGCTTGCAAGGGTTGTTATTGGCGGAATACTTTGTGCAATGGTATTTAGTTTATGGGTATTTCCGCTTATTTTCGGTTTTGCATACCGAAAGGAGGATCCTACAACACGTTAGGTGTAGCTAGTAAAAATTGTTTAAAATATGAATTAACTTGTTTTGTATTTTTTAGTTGGCAAATAAATTGGTAGTGTTTCAAAGTTAGTGATATAAGATTTTAGAATTCTAACCTTTTGAAATTGAACAAATTTTAGAAATAAATAATTTAAAGATGAGCAGTATTGCTTATCTTTTTTATTTTAATATTGTCTTAAATGAGCTAAAATGAGTAAAAAAACAACATAGTGTTCCAGAGTTAGTGATGGTATGAATTGTTCAAAATGTAAAGAACAAAGGTTATTAAAAATGGGAGAATAAAAAACAATAAACAGCAGTACTATTGTAAAAAGTGCTTTCATCGTTTTATAGAAAATTATACAAATCAAGCTTACAAATTAGATATTAATCAAAAGATTGTTCAATTAACCAAAGAGGGATTAGGAATAAGAAGCACGGCAAGAATATTAAATATTTCTACTACAACATTGCTGAAAAGGATTGTTTCTATTGCTGGCAGTATTTTCAAGCCAATTATCAGCAAAGGCAAAATTTATGAAGTCGATGAGCTGTGCACGTATATCAGACACAAGAAAAATTACATCTGGCTGGTTTATGCCTTGGAAAAGAATTCTAAAACAGTTGTGAGTTTTTGCATCGGCAAACGAACCAATAAAACGCTTAACCGTGTTCTGGAAACTTTAAAATTATCTGACGCTAAAAAGATATTTACGGACAGATTAAAAAACTACAGATATTTGATTGATAAGAAAATGCACTCTATAAAACATTTTGGGACAAACCATATTGAAAGGAAGAATCTGACTCTTAGAACTCATCTGAAACGACTTAACCGCAGGACAGTCTGCTTTATTAGAAGTTTAGTAGTTTTGATTGCCATTTTAAAGATTTATTTTTGGATTTGAGCAATAAAACAGTATGTTTATCTTAGGAATAAACCAGTTTTTTGCATCAGTTGAGTAACAGGTAATAATCAAAAAATGAAAACGGATATGAGATAATAAAATGGACCGGCAAAGCAATCGGGGCGAATGGGGCAGGGCCATTAATGCAATTAAAGCAGGGCTGAAATTTAAAGTTTATTCCGTTTGGTTACCGCTTTTGGCTCCTTGTGAACCGCGTCTTACAAGAACGTAAAACTCTTTTAAATGCCACCAGGCAGGGCACATATCAAGGTCTCCTTTATAATGGTATATAGTGAGAAAACAGCTTTTAAGGAAAAGCTGGGAATCTGTGATTCTCGCCCATGGTTTTAACTCCGCTTCCTGGGGCGGGGGAGCGGCTTCAAAATAGCGTTTTATTTTATTATTAAGGTTTAATATTTTTTTGGAGCTTATTCCCGCTATCCGTTCCAATCTTTTGTGCCGAAACCCGGCACAAAAGGATTTTCACTGCACACGAGCGAAGCGAATTGGCGAAGCAATCGGGGGGGGGAGTACTGTTGTTTTACCACTATTTAGTAGTGCCTACTTATAACGTTCTGGTAATAATACATCTGGAAATCTTTGGGTAACCTTGAATTAATTAATTTTAAAAGTTTTCCAATGTCTAATTTTCTGGCATGTCGTTTACTGGGAAAGTATATGATCTGGACTACTTTATTTTTCCTTACAGGTACATTTCTGGTTCCCTTTGCATTTCAATATACCACCGGTTCAATATTCAGCGTAGCCATCGTAGTGGGTTTTTGGGAAATTATGTATGGACCATGTTTCCTGATAGGTGTTGGCCATATGGTTTCAGCGGCAGCTGATGCCAAAGAATTTGCAAATAGTCTGCAGACTTCGTTTGGAAATCTTGGAGTTTCAATGGGTACTGCTGCCGGAGGCTGGTTTATTAATCATTACGGGATATCAATTACGCCATGGGTTGGTATCGGATTTGGTGTATTGGCACTTATTGTGATTCTTTGGAGGACCAGGATGAGGAGTTTCATATCAATACTTTTGAAACTTCCCCAGAGAATCGAAATGAAGTCCAGCAATATATCGCTGTTTTTATCGATCAGGAAAACCTTAGCGATACCATTACCATTAAGTAAATTCAACTTCCAAATGTATTTATTACCAGAGCCCGCCGGCTGACAAGACGGTGGGATTCTTGGATTTGCAACGGCCCATAAAAAAACCGATAATTATCGGCTTTCACTGCAGCAGATTTTGTTTTTTGATCCTTTCCCTGACCGAAGAAATTGCTGTCGAAATCTAGGCTAGCTCTATAACTGCTTTATAAGCATAAAGATGCGCTTAAAGCATGGCTGAAATTTCGGGTTTATTCCGTTTGATTCTCGCTTTTGGCTCCCTGTGAACCTCGTCTTACAAGTGTATAAACCCCTTTCAGATGCCACCATGCAGGGCACCTATCAAGGCTTCCTTTGTAATTGTCTATAGTGAGGTAACAGCTCTTTAGGAAAAGCTGTTAATCTGAGATTCTCGCCCAGGGCTTCCAGTTGAGTTGCTCTGGGGCGGGGGAAATACCTAACGATATACATGTAAAGCTATGTAGTTGGAATATTCATTCCAATTGTGTAGCTTTGTCGCATCATTATATTATCATGACAAAAAAAGAGAAAATACTAGCGGCCACCTTAAAACTCATCGTATCAAAAGGGATAGACAATACTCCAATGTCTGAAATTGCCAAACAAGCAGATACGGGAATGGGAACGATTTATAATTATTTTTCTACTAAAGAGGTGTTGATAAACGAACTTTACTTTCATCTTAAAGTAAAAGAATCTCAAATCATCATTGACAGATATGATATCACCCTTTCTGTTAAACAACGTTTTATCCATCTATGGAGGAAAATGGTAGATTATTTTATGCAGGAACCCATGGATTTTTTGTTTTTGGAGCAATTTTATTATTCGCCAACGATAGATCCAGCTGCAAAACACAAGGGCGGACTCTATGTGAGAGAATTAGATCAGGTCTATCTGGATGGGCAAAAACAGCAATTAATAAAGCAAGGGGATATCAAAGAATGGATTGGGTTTACCAGTGGATCTTTAGTTTCTCTGGTTAAATTACACCATAGCAAATACATACATCTACAGGAAACAACCATAGACAATTATATTCAGGCAGCATGGGATGCTGTAAAATCGTGATTTATAAAAATGGAATAATCATTCCATATATACGGCAAATTTATGTTTAAGAAAAAAATAGCTTACATCGGCTCCTTGAGCCTTATTGGGATGATTACCACTGAATTTGGAGTAATTGGCATTCTGCCGCAAATAGCCTCACACTATCATATCAATATTAGTACAGCCGGCCTATTATTAAGTGCTTATGCCATAACAGTGGCTATTGCAGGTCCATTTATGACCATGTTCACTTCTGGAATTAATCGAAAAACACTAATGGCTGTAACGATGCTGATCTTTTTACTTACCGGTATTGTGTCTTGTTTCGCTCCACCTTTTTGGCTATTAATGCTCGTGAGGATCTTGCCTGCCTTTTTGCATCCTGTTTTAGTATCGAATGCTGTTGCAGCAGCTACCAGTTCTGCAGACAAAAAAAGGGCATACCAAATGATGGCCATTGTTATGGCAGGTATAGGTATCGCAACAATTACAACGGTTCCCTTTGCAACCTATATTGCAGGGGTATTTAACAATTGGCAACTATCATTTATGGTTCAGGCATCCATTAGTTTAGTGGTACTCCTGGCGATCATTATACTTTTGCCCTCAATGCCTGTAAAAGAGAAAAAATCCTATGGGAGCCAGTTAAAAATATTGACAAAACCCACATTTTTGGTCAGTGCTTTCTTTTCATTTTTTATGATTGGGGGACTCTTTTCAACCTATAGTTATTTTGCAGATTACCTAAGCAAGGTTAATCATATGAATACCAGGACAATCGGCTTAATGTTGTTGCTTTTTGGATGTAGCGGTGTTCTTGGAAACTTTCTTGCAGGAAAACTATTAACTCAGGATATTACAAAAACTACAGCAGCTTTTCTAATGGGATTGTTGATAATCTGCATCCCAATTTATTACTCCGGAACAATGTCCTTTTTTACTGTGCTTTTAATTGGGGTATGGGGATTCTTGCAAACTCCCTGCTTTTTGACCGCGCAGGCTTATATGATAGAGACTGCACCGGAAGCCCCCGAATTTGCTAATAGTCTGGCCATCTCTTTTGGGAATCTGGGTATTTCTTTTGGTACGGCAATTGGCGGGGTTTTTATCAATAACTACGGTGTTCAGAGCACACCATGGGTGATGTTTGTATTTTGTAGTGTAGCTTTAATGATGATGATGTTTAAAAAATTAATTGAAAAACACGCATGCAAAAAAAGTTAATAGTTTTTCTTTTTATCAAGGAACATCACTTTGTATTTTTGGGTTTATCTTTGTTGATAGTTATACCCATATGGAGTTATTTCTCTATGAAGTTAACTGCCTTGCTTAAAGGCGGTCACTTGAAGGATATACAAATAAAAATTATAAGAATCTAAGTATAATGATGGGCTTAAAGCAGGGCTTCAAATTTCAGCTTTATTCGGATTGATTCTCGCTTTTAGTTTCCTTTGAACCTCGTCTTACAAGTGTGTAAAACTCTTTTAAATGCCACCAGGCAGGGCACATATCAAGGTCTCCTTTGTAATGGTATATAGTAAGGAAACAGCTTTTAAGGAAAAGCTGGGAATCTGTGATTCTCGCCCATGGCTTTAACTCCACTTCCTCAGGCGGGGGAGTGGCTTCAAAATAGCGTTTTATTTCTTCGGGGGTCATGGGGCAAAATTAGGTAAAAAGTTGAGGCCTGTCAAGGGATTAGGGGGATTTGCTGGTGTTTTTTTTCTTGTTTTGTGGGTGTTTTCTAAGACCTGTCTGAGAGTCACATAATTGGCGATGTGGGGTTTGATTTATTTTTTTTAGGTCTATATAGTTTTGATACCGATAAACCTTTGGTACAATTAGGTAGAATTTTGCATGGACTGAATTAATCGGGTATTGGGAAATGTTACCAGATTCTAATTCATAGTGATCATCATTGTCGATTGTATTTAATGCTTCCTTTTTGGAGCTTTTCGCCGCTATACGTTGCAATCTTTTGTGCCAAACCCCGGCACAAAAGGATTTCCACTGCACACGAGCGAAGCGAACTGGCGAAGCAATCGGGGCTAGGGCTGTTTCTCTTGGATATCTAAATCAGGAAGTATGGAGAAGTCAAGTTTAAGAAAGTATTTTATTGACCATTCTGTTTTAGAATTCATCTGTTCTTCAGTGAGCATCCGGTAAGGGTCAATTCCATTTGCCGATGCAAAATCTTGAATCCTATTGATATGCAGGGTATACTGTTCTACAAACTTCTCATGTGCGGTGCCGAAAAAACAAAAGAAAAATTTGCCGACTACATGAAGAAAAATGTATTCCAACCTTTAGGATTAATTAATACCAATTATGAATGGCTGGAATATAAGAATGCAAGTTTTGCAACTGCCTACGATACACTCGGAAATCCTATAAAGAATAGAATATTTACAGAACAGGCAGCAGCAGGATTACTAACTACAGTATTAGACTTAGCCCATTTTGCTGAGCTATCTATTACAACTAATTCTGTTAAATTAAATAAAGTTTTGAGGCCAGAAACGATACAATTAATGGAGCAGCCCGTTTTGCCATTTTCTAATGAAGGTCAAAGCGGTCTTGGATATCGGATTATGAATTATGAAGATCTTCGAACAGTTGGACATACTGGAGAAAACGTAGGTTGGAGTGCTGCAATGTTTTTACATTTACCAACCAAAAGCGGTATCGTGATTCTTTGTAATGGCTCCAACGGAGATCGTGTTTGGTTCCCGATTTATGAAAGCTGGGCAAAAACAATTAAGGCATTACAAACACAGGATCATTGATGAACTAAAAACTACCGCTAACAGCAAGAGTTTCGTTGCGTGAGTAGCACGAACAATGAAACTCGTGTTGAACGGAACCGCTGAAATTCCGCAACTATGGTGTTCTCAGGAGGAATGGCATCTTCTAAACTTGAAAAAAGAAGCTAATAGAGGCAAATTCCTGTAATATATTCTATTCTTTAAAGTACGAAAAATCTCCTTTTTAGAAAACTATTTTTATATATTTGATTGCAACAAAACGGAGGTTTTTTCATAGACTGACGTTAGCAGAAATCTAAAGAAAAAATAGAAAAATAACCAAAAGATAAGAATGAGTGCAAAAATCAAATTATTAGTGACCTTTTTAGTGATATCTAATATCGCATTTGCCCAAAACATAGTCAAAATGACTAATAACTATGGAAGTGAAAATTCCGAAATTCAAGATATTATTGATTTTGAAAATATTTACATTGAAAAATTGAATTTTGAAAGCAAAGAATTAAATGGAAAATTTATCACCATTAGCATAGATGAATACAAAAATGGAAAATTAAAACAAACATCAATATTATTTGATGGTTCTGAAAGTGATTATTTTAAAATTGGTTCCGACAAAGAATCCTTAAAATTCTTTTTTAAAATGACCGATGGAAAACTAAAGACATACATAAGAGGACAAAAATTCGGAAGTAAAAAATCATTTTTCAAATTATTCGAAGAATCTGAAAATTATGCTTTGAAGGATTTTTTCGGAAGTAAAACAGAATTGAACTTAGATATTAGCAAAAAGAATCCAGTTTTGGCGATTATAACACCAACAGTTCATAAGGATGGTTCGGGTTCATATTGTGAAGTTGCACAATCAAATATCGAAGCTGAAAAACTTGGAGAACATTTTAATATTCCTCATTATTTCATAATCAACATCGAATTCAAATAAAGAGAATTCGGCTAGCAGGCCTTTGGCAAGATTGCAAATTTTGTAGTAAATTCAAGTTTACATTTCGCAAGAAATTTACCTATAACAGAAAATAATCTGTTTCGAAGTCGCAACCTTGGCAAAGCGCCGGAACGTTAGTTAGTTAGTTAGTTAGTTAGTTAGTTAGTTAGTTAGTTAGTTAGTTAGTTAGTTAGTTAGTTAGTTAGTTAGTTAGTTAGTTAGTTAGTTAGTTAGTTAGTTAGTTAGTT